>Ga0163144_10000838_pt1 | contig 73018 bp, 75 predicted proteins | sample OliLak19BULKMAT1_FD_123175 | JGI IMG/M metagenome (GOLD analysis project Ga0163144, IMG submission 123175) | Freshwater microbial mat bacterial communities from Lake Vanda, McMurdo Dry Valleys, Antarctica - Oligotrophic Lake LV.19.BULKMAT1 | ecosystem: Environmental > Aquatic > Freshwater >... | reverse complement strand
TGAGTGGGCGTTCCTCGGGAGTAAAATAAGCAAAGCTTGCGGTGCTCGCAAGCTGCGCGCCTAAGGCTTAAGCTTTTGATTCCTTATCCTTTTTAATTCTTTAAACTTTGTACTTTTCGAAATTTTTTTATACTATACCTAGATACTAGGTTAATGATCCTGAGTTCACGGACGAAGGACACCGAAATCCTTGATTTTCAAAATAATTGCCAGAGTCTAAGTGTTTACGGATACTTGGAGTGTTGCAGTTGTATCCAAAGAAAATAGTTCTTAGAAAGTTAATGCACGGTATCGATTTTTGTGGATACGTTGCGTTGTTCCACTACATATTGCCAAGAACTATTTTCTTTATCTACGCCTAACCCTTGACAAACAAAAATCCCTTGCTATAATTCTAGCAGTCGCAAACATAAAGTGCTTGCGGCTTTTGCCCAAAAAATTAATTATGATCAAGCCTTTAGCGGGATATGTCCTAATAGAACCAGCTCCAAAAGAAACTAAAACTGCGTCTGGGATCTTACTTCCAGAATCCGCAGAAGAAAAACCCCAAGAAGGAAAAATACTGGCCTGCGGCGACTCAGCAGTAATCGAAGGCAAAGAAGTTAAATGCCCAGTAAAAGTAGGGGATAAGGTCGTTTACAAAAAATGGGGCGGAAACGAAATCAAAGATTCTGGAAAAGAACTATTGTTAATCAAATTTGATGACCTAATGGCCATCGTCACAAAATAATATGGCAAAACAAATACTATACGCAGAAGAAGCAAGAACAAAGTTAAAAGCAGGTGTAGACAAACTTGCAATGGCAGTTGCAACTACCCTTGGCCCAAAAGGCAGAAATGTTGCTTTGGACAAAAAATGGGGTGCTCCAAACGTAATCCACGACGGTGTTAGTGTCGCAAAAGAAGTGGAACTTGAAGATCCATTCGAAAACATGGGAGCCGCGCTCGTTCGCGAGGCGGCCAGCAAAACAAATGATGTAGCAGGTGATGGGACAACTACAGCTACAGTTCTTGCACAAGCAATCGTAGATCAAGGCCTCAAAAATGTAACAGCCGGCGCAAACCCAATGGTAATGAGAAAAGGTGTCGAAAAGGCAACGGAAGCAGTCGTTGCAGAACTCAAAAGAATGGCCAAAAAAGTAGCAGATCAGGAAGAAATTCAAAAAATCGCAACAATCTCAGCAGCCGACGAAACGATCGGTAAAATGATAGGGGAGGCACTCGAAAAAGTTGGGCCAGATGGTGTTGTAACTGTAGAAGAAAGCAAAAGTCTAGTAACCTCAGTCGACACAAAAGAAGGTATGGAATTTGATAGGGGATTCAGCTCACCGTATTTTGTAACTGACGCAGACAAAATGAAGGCAATCATAGAGGACGCACACATTTTGATCACCGACCAAAAAGTAGCCTCACTAAACGATCTTTTAGCATTTTTGGAAAATTTCGTAAAAATCAGCAAGAACTTAGTAATCATTGCCGACGAAGTTGAAGGAGAAGCTTTGGCAACACTCGTTGTAAACAAGCTTCGTGGAACCTTTAACGTGCTCGCAATCAAAGCCCCGGGCTTTGGAGACCGCAGAAAAGAAATGCTGGAAGATATTGCAATTCTAACTGGTGGAAATGTCATCTCAGAAGACATGGGTCGTAAACTAGAATCAGTGACAATTGATGACCTTGGTCGTTCAGATCAAGTGATTTCCGACAAAGAGAACACGATTATTGTAGGTGGTAAAGGTGCAAAAAGCGCAATAGATGCACGTATCAAACAAATTAGAAACGAAATAGAGGCATCAGATTCAGAATTTGACCAAGATAAACTTTCAGAAAGACTCGCAAAACTTTCAGGCGGCGTAGCTATAATCAACGTTGGTGCCGCAACAGAAATTGAACTTAAAGAGAAAAAAGAAAGAGTAGACGACGCAGTTCATGCAACCAAAGCAGCAGTAGAAGAAGGCTACGTAGTAGGTGGGGGCGTAGCATTGCTTAGAGCAGGTAAAGTCCTAGATAAACTAATCGCCTCAACTACAGACGTAGATGAAAAGATTGGTGTTGAGATTGTAAAATCATCACTCCGTAGACCAATTGCCAAACTTGCAGAAAACGCAGGTATGGACAGCGGTTGGGTAGTAAAAGAAGTAGAAAAAGCAACAGGAAATATCGGTCTCAACGCGCAAACCGGCAAATTCGAAGACTTAGTTGCAGCTGGAGTAATAGATCCAGTCAAAGTAACCAGATCAGCTCTTCAAAACGCAGCATCGGTTGCTATGATGATCTTGACCACGGAAGCCTTAATTACAGATCTACCAGAAAAAGATAAAGCCCCTATGATGCCGCCTGGTGGCATGGGTGATTATTAAGCTGTCACTTCAAGACAATCTTTAAGCGCGCATTTTCAACATAAGCAAAATATTCTTCAAGTTCTGATTTAGCCTGAACTCTATAGGTTTTAGCGCCAGTCGCAAGAGGTATATTTCCAGACGACTTTAATGTTGGGGTAGAAGTCGCATTAGATATCTGCGATTCAATAAGTGGGTTATTGTCCGTAACGTTCTTAAGTTGTGCCCACGCTCGTCCATTACTCCCTTCAACCCAAATAGAAGCCTCAAGCACCACAGACTCAATAGCCGTATATTTTGAAGTATCTATGGTAACTTCTGCACCATACAAATCTACGAACAAATCATCTTTAGCTTTACCCGACCCCAAAGGCACAAAAATTTCTCGGTTAGAGGTTTGTATAACGACTTCGCTAGTCGAAACAGAAGGGCTTGTTTTGGACGATCCAGCCTCAACAGGGTTTGTAGGGTCAGATTTACTCGGATCAGTAGCTTTTACTGTTTTATCAACAAGAGTCGTTTCCGCGGTTGTAGGCACAACAGTCTTCTCAACAATTTTTTCTGTAGGTGTAGTGTAAACTTGGGTGGAATTTGATTTATTTAAAATCCACCAGTTCACAAAACCCAAATCAAAAAGCACTACAACAAAAATAGCAATTACTATTTTTGAGAAAATCGAGGAACCAGAGGAGTCATCCATGGCAGGTAACCTAATTGTAATCAATCAGAACTCTCTTGTCGAAGCAATCAAAAACGTATTTACCCTATGCTACACTTGAATTAGAATGATTATTAAACCACCATCAAAAGATCAAAAGAAAAAAATCGCAAAACTCCTCTCGTCTGGAGAACAAGTAGTTTATGTAACAACAGTAGGACAAAGGTACTTCTATATTAATTTGTTATTCCTTTTGGTAATTCCTCTAATATTTACCTATGTAGCGATTTTCATGTTTTTTGACATTATCACCATACCTAATTATTCATACTTAAAGTTTCTGGGAATAATTCCACTAGTGATGCTTGTGGTTAACACGCCAAAATATTCACATCTAATCAGGATGAGGCAGTCGTTTACCTACGCGCTTACAAATCGACGGTTTTTAATTATTCGCGGTATCTTTTCAAGGAAAATAGTAACAGCCCCATTAACGGCAATAACCCACGTTACAGTCGAGCAGTCGTTCTTCCAACGTTTCCTGTATAACACCGGACACCTTGTCATCATCACCGCGGGCTTCGACCAAAGAGAAATAGTAATAGAAAATATAGGCAACCCCTTGGAGTTCAAAATACTTATCGAAGAACTCACTAAAAAACTCGAAGACGGTTGGTCAGGAGACGAGGGAAAAAGCGAAGAAAAAAAGTTTCAATTAAGATCACTCGCAGGCTAAACTAAGGGAGCACACTCGCAGGGTTCATAGCAACTCCTCTATCGTAGACTTCAAGATGCACGTGAGGCCCAGTAGTTCGACCTGTCATTCCCACTGTTCCCAAAATCGTATTACTATCAACGCCATTCCCAACCCCAACCTTAATATCACCCATGTGGGCATAAATTGTTTTCAGCCCATCGCCATGGTCAACAACCACAATATTTCCTTTACCGTCACTAACAAGACCAGTAAACTCAACAACACCAGAACCAAGTGGTTTAATACTAGAGCCAAGAGGCGTTGCGATATCAACAGCAAGGTGATAGGTTGAAAAGCCTTGTGATATTAGTCCGCTCTCCACAGGATTATTATATGTAAATGGTGAAATTTTGACAGACACGGTCGAGGAAATTTCCTGAACGATCTCAGCATTAGATTCAAGGTCCTTGGCCACCATTACAGCCTGCCCGTTAATCTTTAGATCTTGTTTTTTACTTGAAACCATCTGAGAAAGGTGCAAGGTTGACACGAAAACTAACGTAAGTACAGCAATAGCCCTAAATGATAGTCTCAGCCTTGGTCTTATAGAGATTTGAAATAATGCCCCGTAGAACACAATTCTAAGCGCCTTCTTTGCGTCCATAGCAAGATACCGCATTATTGTTCGAGAAAATATGCTTCTGAAAGCCAAATGCGAAGCGCGTCGCAAGTAACTGCGCCCCAACCTGAGAAGGGCAGTCTTATTTTTCCTTATATGTTTACCGAGCTTCATAAAATTCTTGGCTACGAGCTAAAAACCATAACAACCCAAAGTAATCGGAAAGGGGAGTCATGAGCATTCAGCCCATAGTAGGAATTTTCGTTATGTATAATACCACATTCATGCCCAAAAATCAACTCATACACAATCAATAAAACACCCATAGTAAATATACTGAGCTTTGACTCTTGCCCTGGTTTTTGATAATTTAAGTACAATGCCTTTTTCTAAATTAAGTCTGCCCAGGATCTGCTTAGTAACCTCGGTCATATTTGCGGCCACTCAGCTTTCAGGCTGTAGTGCAATTGGAGTAACCAAAAATGCGGCACTTCAAGTTACCTCAAACCCTCAAGCTTCTGTTTTCCTAAACGATAAACACTTGGGCAAAACACCATACTTTTCCGATCAGCTAAAAGAAGGCACATATACACTCAAAATATCTGTCTCAGAAGCAAGCTATGTAGACAAAATCGAACTTAAAAATGGCGCCTTAACAGTCGTAAATCGTGATCTAAATAACAATTATTTTGCGCAAACTGGTGAAGTATTATGGCTAAAAGACGGCAAAAAAGATGTTTTTATCGGTTCAATTCCAACCTCAGCAGAAATCACCGTAGATGGCCAAGCAAAAGGAAAGTCGCCACAACTAATAGAAGACTTAGAATATGGGGAGCACAAGGTTCTCATTACAAAATCAGGTTTTGAAAACCGTGAATTTACCGTAAAGTCGTCTAGCCAGTACAGCCTCATGGCAAACGTAACACTAGCTGCAAAAATAGCAAAAAATCCACCAGCCTCAGAAAACACAAATAACACGCAAAAAGTAGAAATTTTGCAAACACCACAAGGTTTCCTGCGAGTCAGAAAAGAGCCAGAGCTATCCTCTCAAGAAATAGGTCAGGTAGAAGTTGGTAAAACATACGAAATAATCCAAGAAACCCAAGATTGGATAAAAATCAGCTTTGAAGGCAAATTAGGTTGGGTCTCTACTCTATATACGAAAAAGGTTTAAGGTGTATGAATCTTACTGCTATACTGAAGTAGTGATCGCAAAATCGACAGTAAAACTTATCGACGAGGCTGTAATTCCAGTAATGATCTTAATTATTGCCAAAATCAGCGGTTTGTTTATAGTCAATTTCCTACTCAAAATAGACTTCACCACAAACCCAAGAGGTTTTCTTGGTCTGTTGCCAAGTATTACCTACGCCAACCCTAGCGACTACATTGTCGCAGAAAATTATTCAAATTTAGCCATGTTCATTGCAGTCGCCGCAGGCGTACTTATGGTCATAATCAAGGCACATTTTCTGCATGAAACTCATATTAGTCCGAAATTTCACCAAAAACTAATCAAATTGAATCTAGAAAAGTTAGTCTCAACTAGTTTCCATCTTTATCATCAAGCTTTCATCTGGCTCGTGTTTTTATGGCTAGTGACAATTTTCCTCATTCTTTCGACTTTATCCAAAATCATGTATCCCCAAATAAGTGCAATTGCAGTAATTATCGCTCTTAACTTTTCCTGGATACTTGCGGTGGATGTAGAAAAAGAAATAGAAATAGCCAGGGATAAAATTTAATGTATGTTTAAAAATCACCTACAAAATACCATTCTCAACTTCTCTGCGGTTTTACTGCTTGGGGCTTTGGTTGCAACGCCAATTTACTTTGCCCAAAATATTTCAAAAGTGGCAGGCGTTAAAAGCCAGTCACCTTACCTACTTGTATCCCAAGTAGAAAAATTTCCGCAAATGGTCTTGACACAAACTGAAAGTGAATACAGTCTATCTTTCACAAAACAAGCACAAAAACAGGCATATCAATCGGTTTTTATCCTAAATAATCCGACGAATGAGGCCAAAACCTACCAAATCTTAAATGCATCAGAAGTAAATGAAGCATTCTTCGGGGAAGACATCACCAAAATCCAAACAAAAATCACTATACTAGCACAAGCATCGATACCCATCAGCATTATTTCTATGAATACTGACTCAAGTGATACGGTAGCATTCAGACTAGAAGCTAATTAAGCCTATTGAAGTAACCTCACAAATTGACGCGGGAGAATATCGGTTCCATAAATAACCACAAATACAATAAGAGCCCAAGCGATAACTGCAGAAAGTAGTGGAATGTCAGAAAGCAGTACGCGTTCTGGCGATTCGCCTTCTTTTTTCTCATAAATCACGTACAAATATCTCATCACTCCATAAATTACAAAAGGCACAGATGCCATTAGCCACTTAGATGCCAAAAACGTTCTCGGCAGTAAGTCGCCAAACAAAACCAACACTTGTGGGCCGGCCGCAGGCGGTGGTTGCAAGAAAGTAAACATTGTATAAGAAAACCAACATGCTGTGGCAAACATAATCGTTAGCGCATCAAGCAAGTTTTCTGGGTATTTCGCCAAAATAGATCTTGTATCCATGGTGTGTGCTTCAGAACCAGACAAAAGCGTTCGCTCGCTTCGTCTTTTTCCGATTGCAAGGAACAGCGCAAGGCTAGCAACGGTAAGCATAAACCAAACAGTAACGTGAGCATCAATCAGAACTGCCCCTGCATAAACCCTAAGTAAAAATCCACTTGCAATTGCCATCACGTCTAGCAACATAAACGATCGCAAAAATAGGGAATAAGTAATTTGGAGAACTATATAGGCACTAACAGCAAACATAAAAAATGGCGACAGGTTACTTGCCAAGAAAAGTCCGAAACCAATGGTTACGACCGCCCAGGCAAGCGCAATCGGCGGATCAATGCGGCCAGCCGCAATTGGGCGCTTACTCTTAAACGGATGCGCCTTATCTTTATTCCTGTCAATCACGTCATTTACTATATAAATCCCAGATGTAATCAAACAAAAGATTAAAAATCCAAAAAGAGTGATAAAGAAAGCACTAGGTTCAAAAAAAGCACCTTCAAAAACAAGAGCGGCAAATATAGCAAGATTTTTAAGCCACTGCCGAGGCCTAGATGATACAAAAAGCCAGAAAGGGAGCCAAATTATTTCTGGCCCTTTATTTGTAAATTGGTATTTAGCCATAATATTCCACCTAGTATTATTATAGCCGCAAGTACTCCAGCAAACAGCTTTTCGGCTTGAGGCAAAAGTAATGCGATTGCGCCCAAAATAGCACACAATAGCCAATAAAACAAGGAAACAGACCTTTGTGATAGGCCAATCTCTAAAAGTCGGTGGTGAAGATGCTTCCGGTCACCCAAAAACGGTGATTTGCCCTCAGCCATGCGTCTCACAACAGTAAACACGCCATCGATTAGCGGAATTGCCATAACAAGTAGCGCGGCGCCCACCTTTGCACCAGACAATATAGAAAGAACCGCAATTAAAAATCCCAAGAAATAAGAACCACTATCACCAGGAAAGATTCGGGCTGGGAAAAAATTGTAAATCAAAAAACCTAGCGTAGCTCCAGCACCAATCAGCGCTAGTCTCACGACTATTATTTGATTTGGGTCAGCTGGGTAAAATCTCAAAGATGCAGAATAAATTACCATAAACGCAACAACAGAGATCCCCCCAAGCTGGCCGTCTACACCAGACGAAAAATTAACCATATTAATTACCCAAATTATCCAAAACAAAGCAAATAGATCAGCCCAAACAACGAGCGAATGAGCACCAAAAAAATCAAAAGCAATTCTCCAACTGTCGAGCATAATAACTGGTGAAAAATGTCCAAAAAGCTGAAGTGGGTTTGTGATAAAATTTATACCAATCCCAAATCCAACCACAAACATTGCAGCCACAAGTTGCCCTAAAAATTTGTACCTACTTTTAAGATCAAATTTATCGTCCAAAACTCCAGTAAAAATTAGCGTTGCACCACCTAGCAAAATTCCCACAAGTGCTTTGGAAAATGGAACCAAAACAATGCTACAAACCAAAAAAGTGATAAAAATTGGTATACCTCCTGCTCTTGGAATAGATTTATTGTGAAGCGACGCTGGGTGCTTTCTTTTCTTCGGATTATCAACGAGACCGACTTTCGGTGCCAGAAAGATAGTCAGCCTCACAAGAAGCAGGCTAATCACAAACGATAAGATAAATGGCAAAAAACTAGTCATGCAAGTAGGGTCACAATTTTAACCGAACCCCAAAAAGTACAAAAGCCAACGACAACGTTGGTTAAAAAAAGCACTCTAGCTAGAAACTTTTTCTCAGAAAAGCTTTGCTTATTGTTTCTAAAAAACAAAAAATAAAGAATTACGTTCAAGAGCACACAAATCAAAGCTAGCGTAGGCAATAAGCCAATAAACACATTAGGGCCCATCATAGGATTTCCCCACACGGTCGAATAAAAAATAGGTATTTGAGGTGGTAGTTTTCCGAAATAGTATGCAACAATAACAATTTGCGCGGCAATCAAGGCTAAACTCACAATAAGAGCCCACAAGTTTCCTTTATCAGAAAGCAAATTAATGCGAACTTCCTGAGATATAGAAAATTTTAACGCAGAGAAACTAGGCTGTTTCTGGTCGACCGCACCATAACTTATTAACTTTCCACTTTTCATGCAATAGAACCACCACTATCTTAAAATAAACAAATCAGCATTGTTGATTTTAGCCAGAAGAGTATAGCGGCTTAGAAGCAACTTCTCAAGTTCGGCAAAATATCCAATTGAGCCTTGGGGTTTAATAATGTAAAGCGGAGGATTCTCAGCCAAGTCGCGAGCTACCTCGTCACGGCCAATCTCAGGTGGGACTCCAAAAACGTGAAACGAGGTTACATACCTGGAAGGATTATGTCCATCAGCAATTGCATATAACCACGGAATATCACCCCAAATATATAGTGATTTACCATAGCCGTCACCAAACTTTAACGCGTCCGCAAGTGCCATGATTGTGTTCACGTTGCCATCAAAATAGTCATTATATTCACTTTCACTCTTGTCGCCGCTGGCAAAGTCAATAAAATTACCCCACCACCTCAACTGGTTAATTGGGCCACCAGAGATAAAGTCTTTAAAGATTAAGCTAGTTAAAAATAATATTGGAGCCAAAAACAAGACAATAAACACAGAGCGCGCAACGCTAACTCTGATATTAGAAAATTTCATTGATGCAAGAAGAAGCGCAACCCCAGGTGTTACTTGTACAAGGTAGTGACCATACGTTCTTCCAGAGAAATATGCTCCCATAAAAGAAAACGCGACCCAAAGCATAAACAGGTGAACATGATTGACTTTTACAGCTTTAAATTTCTTATAAACTCCATAAAGAATCGCAGAAATCGCAGGTAAAAATTTAGAAATATTAATCAATCTTGCATAAGTAGGGCTCTCGTTTAAGTAAATTGAATAATACGTGTAGGCACCAAAAATATACTCACCTAAAATCCCCTTGGAGAAAAAGTACAAGGAAGTAATAATAAATGGGACGCTAAATCCAAAAGTGAGTACAAAACCCTTCTTAATAAAATCAAGAAACTTTGGCGTGATCAAAAATACATAAATACCCAGCGCTGCAGCTTCAAAGGCTCCGACTTGTTTGTAGAGCGACGCAATGGCAAATAATGCGCCCGCTCCAAGCAGTGATAAATAATCAAACTTACGTCTTATCCCAATATACATTGCCAAAGAAATAGGCAAAATCATAAAAATCTCAGTCAGCGCAAGATTGCCTTCAATAATCCGCAGTGAAGTAAAAAATCCAAAAAGAAAACTCGCCAGAAGTGCTCTATGCTTACCAATTGTTTCCCGTCCAATCTCATAAATAACAGCCGTAGTCGCAAGAACAAAAATTGCCGTTATCATCCTCAGCCAAAACATTGACACTCCAAAAAGTGAGAAGATACCAGCGTAAGTTAAGTAAATCATTGGTGGCTTATTGTCCCAACCTGATTGATATAGGACACCGCCCTGATTTAAATTGCGTGCAACAGCCGCAAAAATTCCTTCGTCACCGTACCAAAACGGTTCAAACAAAGAAGGAAATCGCAGCATAAAGGTAATAAACAAGACCACAAAAACAGCAATATGATGTCTCTCTAACGATTTAATTAGCTTCATCATTTGTTAATTATTGTTCTGATCTGACCGTCGTCACGTCTCAATTCAAAGTTATCTTTCGTGCTATTTCCAATTACAACATTTCCATTTGCAACGTAAGCATCAAGTAAACTTTTCCCCGAAAACTGTATTAAACCTTCGTCCAAAACGATCAAATCATTTTCAAGATTGTTTTGATTACGATAATACATCACCTCTGCAAAAGATGGCAAAATCGTCACAATATCGTCTTGGGGTTCGATCTGGCCTAGCACTTTAGCCTGGTATTCTTCTCGAAAAGAATATGGAGATTTTGTAAAATTCATAAAATTAATCGCAATCGACAACACCAACAGAATACCAATCAAGCCTGTGCCCACATGCTTGGGGAATTTTTGCGCGCTATGAACCATAATCATAGAAAGAGGAATTGACGCACCAATCAAATATCGCCAGAAAAATATTGACCTAAATGGGAACTTAAAACCACCAGCCTGAAGCCCTGGTAGGGTGGCCAGAATAAAAGGGACAATTGCCCAAAGCCATATTAATAGATAAGGTTTCTCGAACTTATGCCTTAATACGTGTTGTGCGACTCCTATCAAAAGCAATGTAAAGGAAAGTAAAAAAAGCACGTCTCTTAAAGAAAGCAGATTTATTCTGTATATGTATACAAGAATATTGACTGATTTGCCAAAAATATTGTTTTCTTGCTCACCACCTAAAATTCTCAAAATGGCTTCGTAATGTGTAAATCTCCAATCAACCTTTCCAATCCAATAGCTTTCGTTGACCGAAGAAAGTTGAGAAACAAGTGTCTGTAGCCATGGCAGGTAGAGGAATCCCACGGCCACATAAAGCAACATTGTTCGGATAAAAATCTTTTTATCAAATAGCAACAAATAAAGGCCTTGTGCACCCAGAATAAAAAACATGTAGTAATGTGTATAGAGTCCAAGCGTAGTAAAGCCAACAAACGCAAGCGCTCTGGCGATCGAAAATTTCTTAGACATCTCAATCAAACAAAAAACAGAGCCTGTTGCGGCAAAAGCAAACATAGTGTAGTTCCTGGCTTCAAATGCGTAAGAAAAAAAAGTAGGGTTCATGGCAACAACCACCGCACTTACAATTCCAAATGTACGTCCCCTTACAAATCTTGCAAGCTTATAAACCATAACAAGCGTCAAAAGATAAAAAACGAGAGAAATCAATCTTGTGTTTATCTCTGTGGGAGGCAAAAATTTATATACAAACTCAACCACAGTATAGTATCCCGGGGGGTGAAAGTCGGCCGCAGTTGTCTTTAACATCTGCGAGTATGGAAGTTGAGAAATTAAAGAAGTCCAAGCCTCGTCTCCCCAAAAACCACGTGTTAAATAGTTTTGGGCAAGGGAAAACATATCAACCTAAGTATAGCCACAACACATATTGAATGACAATTATCAAAGGAGTTAAACTTTTTCGGTAACACGATATTCGAGGTACTTTCCAAGCATCAGGCGGGTGTGAGCATCTATACCCGGCAGTGTTGTAAAAAGCAGAGTCACAACTGGCATCATTACAAACTCAAAAGGTGTCATAATCTTTTTGATCAACCCAATTTTACCTTCACGCTTTGGTCTTTGACGTATATCGATAATCAAAATAATCGCCATAAAAACCCAACAACTTGTCAAAATTCCAAAAGAAATTCTTGGCAAATTTTGTCCCATCACAGTTTGCGCAAAAGCAGGGTTTAAAAGAACCGGAATGGTCGCACCAAGAGTGATTGCAAACCAATGCACTGGCCATAAAAAGTGGTCCTCCAAAACTTTAAATACGCGAATCGTCCTTTTCCAAAATGGTATATGTGTGTACGTCAGCCACTTCTTTATAAAATATGCGTCGTCGGAAACGCCCCAGGCCCATCTTTTTTCTTGTTCATACAAGTTAAACAAAGATTTAATGTAACTGGTAGACTCGGCGGCATCGGCGTACGCTGGCAAAAATATTGGATCCACGTCAACATGCCCATCTTTTGCAAAAAACGCTTTAAAAAATATTCGATAATCTTCTGGAATCACATCAACGTCCCAGTATCCAACGTCATGCAAAAGTTTCAGACTTGTCGAATAAATAGAGTAATTGACTAGCCTGTCCGCCCTAGAGTTTTGCGCAGTCTGATATACAGAAGAAAGGGAAGATATCACCCGAACAGGTGCCGGAACTCTCCATATATTGGTGTAGAATAGAACAATTGGTTGCCAAAACAACAAATGTTTGTTTTCCATGGTTAAGAATTTGTAGGTCAGGCAAGCCAAGTAATTTTCAGAAAAAATGCCGTCTGCATCTTTAGAAGTCACAGTTATCCAGTCAATGTCTCGTTTTTGTGTATCCACCAAAAACTTCTTGGCAATTTTAATAGCATATGCCTGGTTACTCGATTTCCCTTTAACCTCAAGGGCAATGTCTGGGTGGTATGTAAAAATTAAATTTGCAAAAGTCTTTCCAAATTTAACCTTTAGTGCCGCGGCTTTGGCGATTGCATCTATGCCCTCTCTTTTTTCAAAAGCCACGCAAACAGAAATTTGTTTCTTGTCAAAATTTTGAGCATTTACAGACTCGATTCCACGCTCAAGTGTAGCTAGTGGTTCCATGTAAGTGGGAATCAAGATCAAATGATGTAACTTTTTGTGGTCCGGCAAAGCTTTAACGTCACTTGACCAGTCGTATTTCTCTCCAGCTCTCAGCTTTAGATGCGAAACAATAGCGGTAAACGCGAGCATTCCACTTTTATAAAACCAAAAAACAATAAATATAATAATAAAGTATGCAACGTAGTGGGGGATAATAAAAGAACCCCAAAATGGGAAAAGTATCAGAGTCCACGAAAATGTCCCTGGCAAAATTTCCAGAAACCTGTGAACCTGCTTGTCGTGTTTTTCTACAAATTCTTTAACCATGCTATATGGCCTGTAGTAATTTACAAGCCCGTAATTCTACCATAATCTAAAGGCTTTTAGTGCATTCTGAGTCGTACTTTCAAAAAAATCTTCTTCGCTGACATCCAAGAGGTTCGCAAGATAACTTGCTGTAATTCTAACATTGGCGCTTTCGTTTTTCTGCCCCCGAAAAGGCTCAGGAGAAAGGTACGGTGAATCGGTCTCTACCAGAATCATACTTCTTTCAGTCTGTTTCGCAGCGGCTTGAATATCTGTGGCATTCTTGAAGGTCACAATTCCAGAGTAGGATACAAAATATCCCAGCGCCGTTGCAGCTTTTGCATCCTGTGCACTTCCGGTAAAACTATGAAGAACAGCCTTTTTCAAATTGTCACGAGTTAGCACCTCAAATATTTCGTCCCACGCATTACGACAATGCACCACAAGAGGCAAATTTAAGTCATTTGCAATTTTAATTTGCTCTCCCAGTAGTTTTCTCTGGAAGATCTTATCCTCGTCAGTAGTTTCCTGTTTTCTGTTTAAATTTTCCTGTTCTAAGTAATAGTCCAACCCTGCCTCACCAATTCCTACTATCTTTTTAGAAGTTGTTGCGAGCTCCGCAATTTGTTTTACGCACCTGTCTATGCCCATGCTTTCGATTTCTGCTTGTGCATCGTAAGGGTGAATTCCAACTGTGGCAAATATCCCAAGTTCGTCACTACTATATTTTTCTGCAATTGAAATAGCCTTTTGACTTGACGCAACAGATGTGCCAATTGTAATAATTGCACCAACCCCAGCCGTCTTTGCGTGCAACAGGCTCTCCTCCAAATTGTCTACCGCTTCCAGATGGGCATGTGTGTCTACCAACATTTATTTTCTTGCTTGCCCGCCATAACTTTTAGTTTAGGCGGGGGAAAAGTGGTTTTTCAGCCTTTATTTCTCCGGTAAATTGGCTCAAAATTTTATCGGCAATCTTCGGCATGAATGGTGACAAGTTATATGCGAGTTGAAGAATCTCTACAGCAATTGGCTTTATCGATTTTGTAAGCTCCGCGCCCTTAAGTGTCCACGGCTTCTCGTTATTAATTTTTCGGTCAAGCAAGGAAACTTCTTCCCAAAGTGTCGCAATTGCCAAATCAAAGCGATATGTTTTCAAGTAATCCGAGACGGTTTTTTTAAAAGTAAAATTTTTCACCTCAGGTAGTGTCAAATCGACGTCTTCGGCAAGCCTTGCAACTCTGGCCACCAAATTCCCCAAGCCATTGGCAAGTTCCCCATTGTATATTTCCTTTAGTCTACCTTCCGAAAAATCACCGTCTCCATAAGCGGGGATTTCTCGCAAAAAGTAATAGCGCACAACGTCACTTCCATATTTATTCACAAGTGTTAAAGGGTCGATTGTATTACCAAGACTCTTGCTAATTTTTTGGCCGTCCACAGTGATATATCCATGAACAAAAACTTCTTTGGGAAGGTCAAGCCCGGCACTCGCCAGCATCGCAGGCCAATAAATTGTATGAAAGCGATTTATTCCCTTCCCTATAATATGTGTCTTCTGGTGATTATTCGCCCAATACTTTTTATACAAATCACCATCCGGAAATCCAAGTGCAGTCAAATAAGTAACGAGCGCATCGAACCACACGTACATTACTTGATCAGACTCAACAGGTTTATCCACCGACTTGTCCACCATAGATTTATCGTCGGTGGAAGCCTTGGCGAAGGAGGGCACTGGTACGCCCCAACCTCGGGCACGCTCTACGGACCGGGAAATACTAAAGTCTTCCAAGCCTTGTTTTATAAAAGAAACGATCTCATTTTTCTTGGTAGGTGGAGTAATTTTTAGTTTGTCACTCTCAATCAATTCGAGCAAAAAGTCTTGGTATTTAGAAAGCTTGAAAAAATAATTTTCTTCCTCAACTTTTTCTGGCACCGTTAAATGTTCTGGACACTTTCCATCGGTTAACTCCTTCGGCGTGTAAAATTGCTCACAACCAACACAATAGAGCCCTGTATATTTCTTTTTATAAATGTCTTCCTTTTTGCAGTTCTCCCATAAATACTGTGCGCCATCAAAGTGGTTTTTCCCAGAAGTCCGGTTAAAAACATCAAAGGTTAAATTAAGTGGATCTTTAAGGTCAGAAAAAGTTTTAGTGTACTTATCAACAAGCTCTTTTGTTTCTACACCTTCTTTTTCTGCCGCCAGCACATTTTTAAGCGAATTTTCGTCCGCACCCCAGCTCCAAAAAACGTCATACCCGCTTGCCCTATAAAATCGCGCCAGTGCATCGCTTTGAACCAGCTCGAGCGCATGCCCCACATGCGGAGCTGCATTCACATAAGGAATGGCAGTAGTAATATAAATACGCTTAGTCATGGCCACAAATTGTACCTCAGGTTTAATTGTAAACCAAAACAAAGTATGAAAAGATAGAAATATGCTCCTGCCCAAGCGAGGTTTCTACCATCCCATCGCGATTTTAGTATTGGCGGCAATAACCCTATCTTTCGCCATAATTTTTTACCTAAACTCCAGCGTCTTCTTCAAAGCACCAGAACAGGCTCAGACACCCACTACCACGTCCAGTCCATCACCCTTAATACAGAAATCACCAGTTGACGAAACAGCAAACTGGAAAACATATACAAATAAACAAATAGGAATTAGGGTACAGTACCCTTCAAATTATCAAGTAAAAGAATCAACTGCAAGTGTGGCGTTCTATATACCGAATCCGAAAAAGAGTAATTGGGGAGTGGTTATAGATGAAGGATTTAAATTAACCGTTCAACCACTAAAAACAAAAATAGCAACATTTGAGTCAGAAGCAGACCAATACTTTTACCCTGGTCTCGGGAAGCTTAATTTACCTCAAAAGACTTCAAACATGAAATTAGACGGTACAGATGCAATCAGGTCGGGTAATAAACAAAAGGTTGAGAGTTTACCCGAAGATATTGCGAGTGTTTTTACTATTAAGAATAATAAAACTTATTTGTTTACATTAATTACTAGCGAAGAAAATAGAGTAAGTTTAATTAAAACTTTTGATCAAATCCTCTCCACTTTTCAATTTCTAGATTAACACTATCCGTCATGCTGAATTTATTTCAGCATCTAAGGTCCAATGAGGTCCTGAATCAAGTTCAGGATGACACAAAGCAACAAACGACTTAAGGAAATTAAATCGAAACATTCACAACCTGAGTATTGTTTTGCCCACCGCCCGTATTATTTGTAACAGGTGCTGGCGATGGGGTCGGAGAAGGCTGAGTGTATAGCTGTGGACAAGAGACGCAGTATTGGCGTTTGCTAAACTGGTCTTCCAAAACTATTTCTTCTTTTTCTTCTGCATTTGGGCTACCTGCCTCTACAACCTGTCCTGTCGTTTTATCAATCCAAACTTTTGCTTTTACAAAAGTATCTGTTTTTGGCTCTGTGCCCGCAATAAAATATTCAACCCTATTTACGCAGCCCTCTTTTTTTGGCCCGCCCGTTGTGCCACAAATTTCAACTCCATTTACGCCGCTTGGCACTTTAAAACTCTCATTAACCTTATCCCTTAACAGCTCTGCCATTATTTGGTTCCAGATTGGAGCAGCACCAGTGACTCCACTGGTTATTGCTGGGTTCATTTTTGAGTTGTCGTTGTTACCAACCCATGTTGCAACCAAATACGTTGGCGTATACCCAACTGTCCAATTGTCTCGCTTATCGTCCGTGGTTCCTGTCTTTACCGCAACAGTTTTGCCCTTTACAACAAGCTGACTACTACCTCCAAATGCTGCGCTACGGGCGCCGTTGTCCGAAAGTATCGAAGATATAATATAAGAGGTTTGTGTAGAAAGTACTTTTTCTGGTTGTTTTGGTTTGAACTCTTCAATTACTTCACCGCGGGAATCTTCAATTTTCAAAATTGGGTTAAGGTCAACACGGCCGCCGGAATTTGCAAAAACTCCAAATGCTGTTGCAAGCTCAGTCATTTTAACCTCACCTCCGCCAAGAGTTAGAGAAAGTCCATACTTAGACGGATCAGAAAAGGTAGTTATACCCATTTTCGTAGACTGTTCAAGCATCGCAGGCAAACCATTTATTGCCAAGACTTTAACAGCAGGGATATTGTAAGAATTCGCAAGTGAACTGCGCACAGAAACTGGACCATGAAATCTGCCGTCGTAATTTACCGGTTTGTATGGAACTGGACCACCTGGGAAAACAGTCGGCACATCCATAATAATCGTGGCAGCGGTGATCAGTTTACGCTCTATGGCTGTTGCATAGTTTAGTGGTTTGATTGACGACCCTGGTTGACGAAGCGCAGTTGTAACGTTTACGTTGCCATCGCGTTCCACGTCAAAAAAATCACGCGAACCAACCATTGCCAAAATTTCACCAGTCCCCGGTTTTATAACAAGAGCGGCTCCATTGCCAACGTCATAGCGCGCTAAGTCATTGACGTTTTTAGAAACAATTTCTTGAGCCTTATCCTGCAAATCAAGGTCGATTGTTGTTTTTACTTTTAGGCCACCTTTGGCAGCATACGTTTCGCCATACTTTTGTGCCAGATACTCTCGCACGTACACTACAAAATGAGGTGCTTTAATGTCTATCGCGCTGGATTTAAATGCTAGATCTTCCCCCGCCGCTTTATCTGCTTCTTCTTGCGTTATGTATCCATCGTCGACCATCCTACGTAGAACAGATTTTTGTCTGTTTTTAGAACGTTGCGGATCTCCAAATGGCGAAAAGTAACTTGGAGCTTGTGGCAGTCCTGCCAAAAGTGCACTTTCTGCCAGCGTCAAATCTGCTACACCCTTGCCAAAATACTGTTCTGCCGCCGCCGAAACTCCAAACGCGGTGCCCCCATAGGGTACTTGGTTTAAATACATTTCCAAAATTCGGTCTTTGGGAAACGCCATTTCTACTCGAAATGCTAAATAAAGCTCTTTTACCTTTCGGCCTATGGTGCGCTCTGGTGTCAAAAAGACTCCTTTTACCAACTGTTGAGTAATCGTCGATCCACCCTGAACATTTTGCTCAAAAACAGTCTTGGTAAATGCTCTCAGGATTCCATAAACGTCAAAACCCTTATGTTTATAAAAATCCTTGTCTTCAATGGCGATTGTCGCTTTCTTTAAGTACTCAGGCATCTCGGAAAGTGGCACAAGTGTTCTGTTTTCGTCTTCGTAGACGTTATACAAAAGTTTGTCATTCCTGTCGTAAATTTTTGTAGTTTGCGCAAGTGGTTGATTTTCAAGTTGCTTTGGCGAAGGAAGATCCTTTGTAAAGTACCAAACTGTAACAAGTCCCAGAAAAATTGTAATTAAACCAACTTTAAAACTGCGTTCATTATAAATAATCGGGTGCCTCACGACCTTATGTGCGCGCTTAAAAAGAGTCGTCTTGCCAAAGTCCAAATGGATTTTGGCAAAAATCGCAAAAACTAAAATTAGAGCATACTTCAGGGTCCAAATGGTCACGTCTCCTATAAAAGAAACGAGTCTTATAAACCACGTCAAAATTCCAATAAAAAAATCCAGTATCTTAAGCGGAAATTTTAGGATTGAGTATTTAGCCATAACCAAGTCTAGAAAATTATTTTGAGAGACAGGTGTATTCTAACTGAAAAACAAAGTGTTTGACAGATAGTCGGCGGTGTATAATCAGCTTGTATGGCCGAAGAAAAAGTAACCAGTGAAAAAAGAGGACCTGTCGAAAAAACAGAAAAAGGTTGGCCAATTAATCCAGTGGGTGTCGTTGCGCTTGTAGTGTTTGCACTTGTCATAATCTTCCTAATCGTACGTCCGCTCCTATCTCAAAAAACACAAGTCATCAACGTCACAGAACAACAAACGAACAAAGGTGGCCAAATCACATCACCCAAAGTTGGCGAAATCGCAAAATCTGGCACAATCAACCTAAAACTCTCGATCGACGAGCCAAGTAAGGCGCAAAAAGTTCAATATTGGGCAAAAACTTACACTGACGGCAAATGGCAGATGATTGGCGAAGTAACCCAAGCTCCTTACGATTTTAGTTGGCAAATCCCAGAAAGTTTTCAAAACAAATCAGTAGCAATCACCTCACACATCTACCAAACAGATGGCAACGTAATCAAAGACCCAGGTGGCTGGAGAGAAGGAATAATTATTCTTAGCAACTAGTCGTTAGCCACTAGTAACTAGTTACTTTTCTAACTTTTTCCCTAAATAACTCCAAACAGCAAATAGCGCAGTAGCAGAAATAGACAAAAATAAATTAAATGGGGTCGCAAGCTGCAAAATGGCCAATCCCGTAATCAGTGCCAAGAATCCAGAAATAAACAGAGCCATTTTAAAAGAAGTATAAAAGTACCATTTTTGACTGTATCTCCTATAAAACTTTGTTCTCAAATAGTAGAGGATGGTTCCAAGTAATCCCAAACTAGATACAAATACCAGAGCAACAAAAGCGACGAATAGATCCCAAGATGCAGTATCAGGGTCAGCGTACCAAACTATCCAAACTAGTCCAAAAATAGCCATAGCAGCAACAAGAAAAATGAATGGCAGAAACTTATGCATTGTTAAATTGTTACATTGTTAAGTTGTTAAAAAAAGCTTCAAGTCAATAATAACAATATGGCCATTTAACAATATAACAACTCGGCATTTCTGATAAAATGCCAGATATGGATTCCCAAACGACTTTGATACTTATTGGCACACTTGTAGTTGCAGCATTTGCACTTTTGTACTTCCAAATTAAAAAACTAACAGAATCCAAAGCCGGAGACGAAACTACAAAACTGCTCACCCAACTTGTCTCTGACATGCGCGGATCAATGGACAAAAGTACAAGCTCCATGGTCATGCAAAGTAGAGCAATCAACGAACGCTTAGACCGTGCCGCAATGGCAATTTCGGGAGTCTCCAAGTCTGTTGGAGAAATGACAGAGCTTGGTCGTTCAATGAAAGAGTTGCAAGAATTTCTTCGCTCCCCAAAAATGCGTGGTCAAATAGGGGAGGCCGTTTTAAAGGATTTGCTTGGACAGGTTTTACCCAAACAAAATTTTCACCTTCAATACGCATTCAAAGGCGGAGAAATTGTAGATGCCGCGCTAAAGCTCGAGCAAGGAATAATTCCAATCGATGCAAAATTCCCTATGGAAAACTTCAGGAAAATGCAAAAATCCAAAGACGAAAAAGAAATGACCGACGCCAGAAAACAATTTATATCCGACGTAAAAAAACACATCGATGCAATCGCCACCAAATATATTCGGCCACAGGAAGGGACACTGGATTTTGCCCTAATGTACATCCCTAGCGAACCTGTTTACTACGAAATGATAAGTAACGCACCAGACTTGGACGATTACGCATACCGCAAACGCGTTCGTCCTGTTTCTCCAAGCACAATGTACGCGTACTTGCGCGCCATAATTATGTCGCTCGAAGGAAGCAAAATAGAGGCTCAAGCTGGGCAAATCCTGGCAGCACTGCGTGAAGTCTCGGCAGATACCGAAAAGTTCGGAAGCAGTTTGTCGGTTTTGACCAAACACATCAAAAACGCAGCAGCCTCCAGTGAAGACGTCAATACACGCTTCACCCGCCTCAGCACAAAAATATCAACAGTACAAAATATCGAAGCAAAAACAACCAAAAAACTTAACTCAAAAACATAAATATTAGATTCACTGTGTATTGTGCTTTAATAAGAGCATAAGTGTATCTCATACAATCGATACGAATTAAAGCAAATCCATACGTAAAAGTTTTCATCCTTTCCGAGGTTTTCTTGTGGTCTGCGTGGAACTTAGTTATTCCTATTTTTTCAGTTTTTATAGTAAATACAATCAAAGGTGGAAGTATCGAAAAAGCTGCATATGGTTTTAGTATCTACTTGCTAACACGTGTTCTTACAGAGCTGTTTAGTGGAAAATATTTTGCAAAACTATCTGACACAAAAAAAATCCACGCAATAATAGTAGGTAATTGCGTAATTTCGCTTGCATTTCTTTTTTTTGCTTTTACGGCGAATATACTATGGATTTTCATCTTCTATGCCTTTTTAGGTTTGGGAATGGGCTTCGCCGCCCCACTTAAATTCTCTCTTTTTTCAAGACACCTAGACTTAAATAAAGAATCTTCAGAATGGAGCGTCTATGACGGTTTAACCTTCATCGGTATGGCAGCATCAGCATCAATCGGAGGATATTTGGCGGCCAACTTCGGTTTTAAAACGCTATTTATCCTGTCAGCAATTGTGAATATATTTTCGTCCCTACCCTATATATGGTACCTAAAAAAAGGAAGATACCTTCAAAGTAACTAGACTCAACCAGCTCCACCACCACCACCTCCTCCGCCTCCACCACCCCCACCGGAGAAACCCCCACCAGAACCGGCAGAAAAGCTGGAGTTTACGCTAGACGTAAAAGAAGTCATTCCGCTGGAAAAATCACCAAAAGAATTAAATGTGCCACCCGTACCAACGTACCAAGTAGGGGCAGCTACTTCACCCAAAACTGTAGGCATCAACTTTAAAATCTTTTCGGAAAGTCCGAACAACGCCCCATAAACCAGAAATTTTTCCCATAGAACTAAGTCGTGTGGCATCTTTTCTTTAAAATGCCCAATGTCCCCCAAGAAGTTTTTAAACGCTTGCCATTTTCTGGCCTCTGCGCCGTGGGTTATGCTCCAACGTTTCATAAACGAAGTTATGCTTACGTTTGTTTTAGACTTCGTTACTATTGATAATAGTTGGAGAATTCTCAACCCAAATACAAACCCCCAAACAAGCATCGGTCCGATGAAACCTAAAATACTGCTTGCTCCAAGAAAGTAAAAACCCACTGCATCTAGTATTACAATCCCAACAAACGACACTACAAAATAATTGTGTCTGTTTGCACTCCCTTGTTCCACAAAACCAAGTTTTTCAGCATCCTCTTTAATTGTCTTTTCAAATTCTTTCCAAAAAATTCCAAAAGTATTCTGCTTGAGGCTTTTTTTAAGATCCGACAACTTAAAAGATATATCGTTACCCTTAATACCAAATACCGAAATTTCGTCATCGGTCCAAACGCTTAAAGTTTTCGCGATCTCTACCAAAAACATTTTTTCGTATTTCCTAAGTTTTGAGTCTCTGTCTATTTCACCTAAACTTTTTTTAAAAATAATTGCATATTCATGCTCGCTGCTCGTTATAAAAAATAGCTTTTTCTTAAGAACTCTCCGGTCGGCAATTATCAAATATTTTCTATTCGCCAAATCAAAAAGTGTGGCAATAAAAGATTTGGTGGTCATTGCATTTCCCTGTGAAAGCAGTACTTCAACAAGTGCGGGTGGTAAATCCGATGGCGGATCGTGCAAATACTTAGGTGTATTATGGTCGTATTCTCGTCCATGTTTAAACCAGGCGTAAATCCAATACCCTGCCCAGATAAAGTTGAACAAAACTAAACTGTATAACAAATATTTTTTATAAACCGCAGGAGACAAGTAACTTTTTTCCTCGTCTAAAACGTGTTGCAAAGACTTCTGCGAACTTGCAGCAGATGCAACTATATTTTTTGGAAATACAAGACGAACTTCTACGAATTGTTTAGGAGGAATATCCGCGACTGTAAATTTAACTGAATTGTCAGTTACAAAATCAAACTTACCGCCTAACGGTCCGTGGGCAAAAGCATAGACCTGGTTTCTGGGGATAGCTTGGGGGAAATTGACAACGATCTCTGCCTGTTCGGTTCTTTTATCCCAACCATTGCCAATAAAACTCGTCAAAATTTTGTCCGCCCCCAACAGCACCAGTTAAGGTATAAGAAATATCAAAAATTTTAGTCTGATTAAATGCGCTGTAATCCCATCTAGCATGGAACGTTTTGCTATGCGATAACTCGGAAAGCAGTAGAGCCTTACCATTCTCAGTTACTTGGAAATTGCTAAGCGACGCTGTATATCCATAGCCCTTCCGATCCACAATAAGTGGAATATCTATGTAAGCAAAACTAAAACTACCATCAAAGTTGTAAGTTCTATGTTCAACAACACCAATCGACCCGTCATTATTAATTGTGTAGACTGCAGAAACTTTAGGAAAATAATAGTCCTTGGCATATGTCTGTTTGGGGAAAATTAATAAGAAAAATACGGCAAGTACCAAGGTCAAAATCTTAAACATACACCCATTATCACCAATTATAGCCCGTGTTAAAATACCCATCGTGAGTGACATCCTCAAAGACCTAAATCCACAGCAGCGCGAAGCAGTAACTACTACCGAGGGTCCATTACTTATCATCGCCGGTGCAGGAACTGGTAAAACGACAGTAATTGCAAAAAGAATTGCCTATATCATCGAAAAAAAACTCGGCAAACCCAGTGAAATCCTCGCGCTAACATTTACCGACAAAGCGGCAGGAGAAATGGAAGAAAGAGTCGACCAGCTTGTGCCGTATGGTTTTATAGACACTTGGATTTCTACTTTCCATGCTTTCGGAGACAGAATACTGCGAGATCACGCAGTAGATATTGGTCATTCACCCGACTTCAAAGTACTCTCTCGTCCTCAGCAGGTATTATTTTTTCAGCAAAATTTATTTCGTTTTGGTCTTGAATACTACAGACCCCTTTCAAATCCAACTAAATATATTTCCACAATTCTTACATTTATCTCGAGAATAAAAGATGAAAATATATCTCCTGCACAATTCGAAGAATTCGTCAAAAAACAAAAATCTATTGCGCAAGGTAGCGAGGCAAAAACAGAAGCAAAAAAGCTTGATGAGCTAGCGACACTTTATACCAGCTATGAAAAACTCAAAGACGAAGCCGGTGTTATGGATTTTGGTGATCAAGTAACAAAGACAACAAATCTGTTTAAAAAAAATTCACGACTTCTACAAAAATATCAAAAGCAATTTAAATATATTTTGGTAGACGAATATCAAGACACGAACTTTGCTCAAAACGAAATGGTAAAAATTTTAGCGTCCAAACACAAAAATATTTGCGTGGTAGGGGATGACGATCAATCAATCTACAAATTTAGGGGAGCTGCAATCTCAAACATTCTAGAGTTTAAAAAAAACTTTGCAAGTTCCAAGCAAATTGTACTCACCCAAAATTATCGCTCGACCCAAGCAATACTAGATAGTGCCTACAAGTTGATTTCGCAAAATAATCCAAATCGACTAGAGATTCAAAATAAAATTAACAAAAGACTCAAATCGGCAGCTGTCAAAGTGGGCACCCCACCGCAAGAAATTTTCGCAGATACCCTAAGCGAAGAAGCAGATCAGGTTGCAGTGGAGATAGAAAAATTAACCGCCAATAAAAAATATCAGTACCGCGATATCGCCATTCTTGTGCGAGCCAATTCTCAGGCAGACCATTTTTTGCGAGCTTTAAACATGAAAGGAATACCACATAAATTCGTTGGTTCCTCGGGCTTGTACAATCAAGAAGAAGTTAGCGTCCTAATTTCTTTCCTCTGCGCAATCACAAATCTAGAAGACAGTTTAAATTTATTCAATTTGGCAACATCCGACATTTACGAACTTCCCCAGAAAGACGCAATTAAAATTCTTTCCTACGCAAAAAAGAAAACGCGCTCACTCCATTTTGTCATGACCAACATCGAAACTATTCAAAAAACAGAAGTGGATATTCCCAAAGATTCAAAATTAATAATAAAAAGAATACTAGAAGATCTAAACGAAGCAATCGCCGCCTCAAGGAAAGAAAAAGCAGGCAGGATTCTATACAATTTTATCAAAAATACAAATTATCTAACCAAACTAGATAAAGAAAGTCAGCTAGAGGGTCAAATAAAAATTCAAAACATCGCAAAATTCTTTGAAAAAATAAAAGAATTCGAAACAATTGCAAAAGTAGATTCACCAACACAATTTGTAGATTATCTCGAGGCATTAAGAGGAGCAGGTGACGATCCAGCAACAGTAGAATTTGATCCGGATACAAACGCAGTCAACGTAATGACCATACACGGCTCAAAAGGCTTAGAGTTTCCTGTTGTGTTCATGGTAAATCTTGTATCCGATCGGTTTCCCTCCAGAGCCAGGTCTGAACAAATCGAAATCCCAGACGAGCTGATAAAAGAAACTAAGACCACAGACAACTGGCATATAGAAGAAGAAAGAAGACTTTTTTATGTGGGGGTAACAAGAGCAAAAGAAAAACTCTACTTTACCTGGTCGCGCGACGCAGGCGGTAAAAGACTTAAAAAAATTTCACCTTTTGTCCTCGAAGCACTCGACAAACCAAGGTCGCATAGAGAGCAAATTGTACGCTCACCACTAGAAAAAATTGAGAAATTTTCACCACCACCAGCCAAACCTATCCAAACGGCATTTTTTGACGTTGATGTTTTAAAGCTAACTCAAGGCTCAATAGACGATTATCTTACCTGTGCATTCAAGTACAGATATGTTCATATCCTCAGACTCCCAATCGCAAAACACCACGCAATCGCATACGGATCCGCGATTCACAATTCTGTAGCAGCCCTCAACAACTCCAGGAAAAACGGCAAAGCCATGTCGCTCGCTCAACTTTTGGAAATATTTGAAAATTCATGGGACAGCGAAGGATTTCTAACAGTAGAACACGAAGAAAAAAGAAAGATTCAGGGTAAACTTGCACTCAGCGCATTCTACAAGCGAGAATTAAAATCAAAGACCCTACCATCACTCATAGAGCACTCTTTTAAGTTTTCCCTTCCAGGCGTAACACTAGTCGGCCGTTTTGACAGGGTAGATATCCAGGCGAGCACCAGAGTAAACATAATAGATTACAAATCTTCCGACAACATAGACCAAGAAAGAGCAACTGCACAAGCCAAAGAGTCGACACAGCTTGCGCTTTACTCACTGTACTACTACAAAAAACACAAAATAATTCCAGAAAAAGTATCACTTTATTTTTTGGAAACCGGAATAATAGGGGAGTACAAGCCTATGCTAAAAGATCTAGAAAAAGTAGAAAAGTTAGTCATAGAAACAGCGCAAAACATTAAACGTGATTCAAAAATTGGTAAATTTAAAGCAAATCCAAAATATTTCGGCAGAGTTCCAGCCTGCAACTACTGCGCATACAACTCCATCTGCCAGTTCAGCTTAACAAAAGTTTAACGTTTATCAAGAACCAAAACAGATCGTTGATTCGGACTTGCTGAGGTAATACCCTTTGCGTCGACATGTCTTTTAGCTACATTGTCCGGCAACCTGAAAAATCGGGGAGCAGGCCAAATAATCACAGAAGATTTTGCAACCCTCGTCAATTCTGAAACAACGGCTGCCTTAGGAACCCAGAGCCCACAGTGACTCGGAACTGATGCCAGCGACACAATACTATCAAAGGAATTATCCCGAAAAGGCAGCCTAGTAGCATTTGCCCTAACAAATTCTTCTTTAACCGAAAGGTTCAGAATATCCAAAGATACAACATTGCGTATTATTCCATTCTCAAGAAACCAGCGAGCTAACCTTGCATCATGAGAACCGACATCTAGAATTTTGCCTTCTGGCACGCCCACAGCTTTAAAAATTTCGCCGTAATAGCGGCTACTGTCGCCCGTACAGTCGTTTCTCTGTCCTAACTCCACGAGAAATGTGTTTTCCCTTTCCGCAGACAACATATCAGCCGCCAACTGCCAGGGCAATATTTTTTAGCTTTTGGCCAAACCAGCCATTGGGGTGACTTTCCCCAAAGACGCAGATTAGTTGTCCAGATAGTTGTAGGGAGTAACGTTTTATCCCTCTAACATCTCCAGCCCAGTAATCGGTTAATGCTTGTGTTATCTCGTTAAACTCGTCGACGACGCCCGTCACGTTGTCAGGATTACTATTTGTTTTTAAAGACCTAGACCTAAGGAATAAGTATTTAGCTATTAAATCAGCTGCTTTCTCCCCCCGTAAGTTAGAGATTGTCTCAATAGTACACCTGACAGAATCAAACTGAGCAGTAAGAAGAAACTCCTGTTCATGGGATCCCGAACATTGGCTTTCTATCATATTAAATGCAACACATTTGCAAATGCATGGCTAAAATTATAATAAATCATATTGACAAATGCAAATATGTTGCATTATGATAAACAAGTATCACTCGATACTTAACACAATACATTGGGTAAGCCCTGCCAAAACTTTCCGGCGGGGCGACTCAATTTAAGACTAAAAAATTAATAGACTGGAGGTGAACAAATTTGAAATTCTATAGCGTACAAACAAGAGAAACAGTTGAGGTGCCAAATGGCGATGTTGAAATTATAACAATGAAAAACGGCAAGAAGGCCGCAAAAGCCCAAACAGTAAAAGACGGTAAGACCCTAAAACTTTTTAAGATTGTAGGAAGCGAAGATATAAAACGACTGGGAGTATAATCGTTGACTTAACAAAAGCAGTTGCCTAAAATAAGCAAAAGCGCCATGACTTATGCAACTGTTTTGCGGAAGCTCAGCGAAGACGGGTTTCGTCAGACCAAAGCCAGGCGCGCGATTATAGAACTTTTGATAGTTTCCAAAAATCCACTAACAATTGCAGAAATACTAAGAAAACTGAGTGTCGAGTTTAGTCTGGCAGTCGATAAAACTACAGCTTATAGGGAAATCTCGTTCCTACTCGAAAAGCAAATTGCAAGAGAAATAGATTTTGGAGACAAAAAGAAAAGATATGAATCCAATATCGGGGACCACCATCACCATTTAGTCTGCACAAACTGCGGCAAAATAGAAGATTTTGAACTGAAGCAAGATTTACAAGAAGAAGAAAAAAGAATTAGCCAAAACAAAAATTTTAAAGTCACAAGTCATTCACTAGAATTTTTCGGCCTTTGCGCAAGTTGTCAATAATATGAAATATAGATTTTTACTTCTTCTGGTGCTATTTATATTTTCTATCCAATCGGTTTTTGGTCATGCAGACGAAAGTGACGTTGCCTTACTTGAAATTAACGGTGAATCGGTAATCAAATACCCAGTTCCTACCGCATCAACTTTATTTGAAATCCCTGAAGATCTTGCTCCAGGTAACTATATTGTCGAAAAACCAGTTGTGTTCGAAATTAAGAAAGAAAAGCTGGACATCGCGCCGGAAATTATTACTGATTCAAAATTTATCTGGGATTTCGGAGATGGCCAAAAAGCAGAAGGGTTAAAAAATAGTCATGTCTATAAAAAAGCAGGCTCATATCTTTTAAAAATAGACGTTTCTTATCCAAAAATAACTGGCGTTCAAATTTTGCAATCAAGCCTCATTAATGTCGTAGAAAAAGTAAATGACCAAATCCCGAATGTAAAGATATTTGTAAACGGCAAAAAAATTAACGACCCTCTTGTCGATGTAACATTCGTAGCGAGCGGGCAAGAAGTAGAACTCTCAGCAGAAATAGAAAGTGGTAGCAATATTGAGTCTTATATTTGGGACCTAGGTAACGGTCAAACATCAACAGAGCAAACACTGCGTACAAATTATCAAAAAGAAGAATACAAAGAGCAATTCTTTCCGATTGTACGAGCCAAAACAGGCGATGGGTTTTATGCAGATGCATACGCTCAGATAACAACCAATAAAGATTTAAAACAAGGCGGACAGTCTTTAGAAAGCCAAAAAAAGTCAATTGGACTACCACTTAAAGTTGTTATTCTTTTGGTCGTATTGATCATTATCTTTGGTTTTTACAAATACATAAAAAAGATAAAACAATAATGGAGCAAGTCATCATCAGCGCGATATTGATAGTAGTTGCCTTCGCACTCCTATTCGTTATTCTCATGGGTGTTTTTTACATTGTCGACCTTTTTTTAGAACTCCCATACGTCGGTGCAAAAAAAGAAAGTGTAAAAAACATTTTTCAGCTGGCGAAAATTAAAAAAGGAGAAACGGTAGTAGACTTGGGCTCTGGTGATGGGAGGCTGCTTTTTGAGGTCGCAAATCTTGGTGCATTCGCAATAGGTTACGAAGTAAATCCTTTCATGATTATAGTGTCCACAATCAAAAGAACTCTAAAAGGTCACGACCACGGAGTAAAAATTAAAAATGAATCCATGTGGAATGCAGATCTAAAAATTGCCAATGTCGTCCTTGTCTATTCGTTGGTAAAAAAAATGAAAAAGTTCGAAGATTTTATTTACAAAAACGCGAAGCCTGGAACGCGCATAATAGTTAACACAAATCCTTTTCCTGGCAAAAAACCAAGAAAATCAAAAGACAAAATATTTTTGTATGTCGTCTAGCCTATCGTCTCGTAGCCCTCAGCACAGTCCATCTTAGTCGATCGGCAACGTTAAGAGTGTTATAGAGCGCATTTTTCAAAATCAAATCATAAGTACCAATATACTCAACGTGCAGTGGTCCGTAACCAGCTTTAAACTTATGAAATCCGAACCATGAATTTCGCGAGCTAGCATTCGGCTCGAGCGCGCCCCACATATCAAAAAATTTCAAACCCATTTTTTTACCCAATGCGATTGCCTCGAAGCAAATCAAATTAGATGCCATTACTTCTCGGTGTTCATGAGATGAGCCACCGTATGGGTAATAGAGGGTATCAGCAAAATTAAAAAGCATCCAAGCAACCAGCGGCTTATCTTCGTATTTTGCAATCACCAACCTGGCCATATCCGCGTCTTTTAATATTTGCCAACATTTTTTATGATAACCAGGTGTATGGCCAAAATAGTTTTGTCGCTTTGTAGTATCAAAATAAAGCTTAAGGTAAATTTCGAAGTCCGCATCATCCTGACTCACATAAACCCTGACACCTTTTTTTTGAGCGATACCTATGTTGTACCTGGTTTTCGGGTGGAACGAAGCAGATAGTTGCTCCTGAGTTTTTTTAAGGTCTATTAAGAAATTATATTTGGTAAAAAGTGATTTGGAAGAAGGCACCAGTCCTAGTTTTTTCATTTCCGAAAGTGATTTCTGTTCAATCTTTGAGTCCGGTTTTGCACTGTCCCAATTAATAACCACATTCGGCTCAATTTTAATAAATGCCACGCCACGAGATTTGGCCAAATCAGTCAGTGCTTTGATCATGTCATTGTCGGGCATAGGCCCTTTCGGCAAGTATCCAACAGTCTGTTTTAGCAAGGGAACGGAGTGAAAAGTGAGCTGATAAGCTTTTATCATTCGGTCATCTTCAAAATGACCAAGTCGAACCAAATCGAGCCCCGTAGATTTGCGAAATTCGCCCCATTCCCAAGATTGAATAATGTGACCGACAGTTTTGTTGTAAATATTCTTCTCTTCTTCGCGAACCTCACGAACTATCATCGTGCTTACCATTATCCCACAAAAATATTTTGCAATTTAAACTAAAAATTACTATGATGAATCTATGAACTACAAAAAATATCGCAAACAATTCAAAAGAGAATGGAGATCGGTGAGCATCCAGCTAAAGAGGATTAACTATGTTAGTGCCGCTTTGTCCTTAGTTTTGACCGGTGCTACTGTTGCCTCCGCTTGTGGTGTTGGCGGCGGGTTTGTTTAAAAAATAATAAACCCAAGAAGTAACCTCCAGAGCGCCAACCGTAAAAATTCCCAAAGTCCAAATACTAATCTTTTGCAAACCCACATGCAAAACCAGTATCCAAATTGCAACATAAATAAATCTGTGCAAATACGTCCACCACTTGCCAAGTGTTTTTTTGCTCGCATTATTAGATGTAATAAACATCAAAAATAAAATCGAAAGGGCAATCGCACCCAGATTTTCAAAGAGGGCAGGGTACGGAATTTTAAACTCAATAATGCCAGAAATTGTAGGGACAAGTTTAATCAAAAAATAATGTGCAAAAGCAAGCAGAAAAACAGTAATCCCAAGCTGTCTTCGAAACAGTGTAATTATTCTCGTGACCTTAATTTCAATTCTAAATCTTCCCAAAATTCCAGGTAGTGCAACTACCCCAAGTAGCACAAGTGCGCTCTGCCCAAAGAACTTTCCAATCTCATAAATAGATGCAAAATATTTGTCTTGCATCTCCAGGTATGCAAAACCCACCAAAATAGCCAGGCCAGTGTAAAAAGCGAAGTGAAAAATCGAGATAATTAGCCTAGAATTTTTTGCAAACCAAGTAAAAATAACCGTCTGTAAATCTTTTTCCATCTTCACGTCATTGTAGCAAAATGTTTAGATAGTAATGTGAGGACTAAAATCATCGCCACAATTGGCCCCGCATCTCTAAAGCCCAAAGTGTTTGAAAAATTAGTAGACGAAGGAATCAACTACGTACGAATAAATACTTCTTATGGAGACTACGATCAGTACGACACAATCCTCAATAATTTAAAAAACGTAAAAAGACCAGATATACAAGTAATGTTCGACATCAAAAAATTAGAAGTACTTGAATATTTTAATGAAAATAATTTAGATCTAATTGCACTTTCTTTTGCCCAAAGTAACGATCAAATATTACAAGTCCGAGAGAAGTCTCCAAATGCATTTATCATCTCCAAAATAGAATCTGTCCAAGGAGTAGACAATTTTCAGGAAGTACTTGCATCATCAGAAGGCATTATGATTGCACGTGGAGATCTCGGGGAAGCAGAAACTCTTGAAAAAGTACCTTGTCTTCAAAAACGCTTCACCCATCAAACTCTCAAAAAAGGCAAAATGTGCATCGCCGCAACAGAAATGCTACTTTCGATGACCGAAAATCCCACACCAACCAGAGCGGAGGTATCAGACGTCGCCAATGCAGTGTTCGATGGTGTAGACGCCGTGATGCTTTCCGAAGAAACCGCAATAGGTAAATATCCAGTCGAATCTGTAAATTATATGAGAAGAATAATAGAGGATGCAGAAAACTGCCGTTGGGATTAGTTCATAATCTGTTTACACTGAGTATTTGCGAAGTGTTTACCCTGAAATTTATTGAAGGGGCCGACATTGAAGTGCTACACTAAAATCATGCGCACTTCGAAAATCTTCAGCGTAAACAAAGGTTTTGCCCCACTTTTAATAATTGCTACAGTAGCAGCAGCTACTATTACGCTCGCTATAATAATTCTCCTCAAAAACTTTTCTAATACATCACCTCTACACGGCAATTTAGTTAGAACAAATACACCAAATCCAGAATCCAACACGTTTAACTTCAAAAATTCTGCTGCATACATAGTAAAGGAATATATAAAAAATCCAACAACAGGAATTATTGATAATACAAAATATAAATTATTTTTTGTTGATATTGATACGGGAATGATAAAAGAGGTTCCCAACATTGACATTGACATTGACAAAATCGAATTTTCTCCAGACAAATCGTTACTTGCACTTGATAGTCCCTCCTATGGCAAAGATATATTCACCGTAAAAGAAGGGGAATTAAAACCAACAAAGTTAGCAATAAAAATATACACTCCCAACGATATATATTTTGGTACAAATATACGCTTTGTCTCATGGTCAAAAGATAATTCGAGCCTCCTATATACATCATATATAAATAGTGATTATTATCATTGCCCAATAGATGAAAATAGGCAAGGTTTATGTGATGAAGAAAAAAAAATTAAAACTAAATATTCAAGAACAAAAACAGACCTAAAAATACAAGAAGGCTTATTTTCTTATAATATTGAATCTAAAAAATCAGAATACGTTGGAAAAGATGTTCCTCGTCCGCTACACTTAGAAAACATGCTAATTAACACGAATGGGAAAGTCGTATCGTTTACTGAAACTAATTCAGTCTTAGAAGGTGTCGGACATATTACTCTTAAGAATATTAAAACAAATAACGAAATTATATTAATTGAAAATGTATTTCTTAGAAATAAATTTTATCTTAGCGAGGATGAAAAAATGCTTATTTTTAACTACGATCAAAGAGGGCCCTCAGGGGAAGGCCGTGATTTTGCTGTAACCAACTATGGACTTGTCACCATTGACCTAAACACATTGGATAAAAAATATTTAACAAAAGGACAAATTGTTGATAATTTTGTTTATTAAATTGCCGAAATCAACTCTTCCGGAATATCGACAACAAATCGCGAAACCATATTTGCAGAAGTTGTGCCAAAAATTAATCTGTTAGTCGCGTAAGTTAAATACAATTTCTCTTTTGCCCTTGTCATCCCAACATACGCCAAGCGCCTTTCTTCCTCTAACTCACTAACTTCCAGCATCGCGCGACTGTGTGGGAACAAACCTTCTTCCATCCCAATCAAAAAAACGTGGTTAAACTCCAAGCCCTTGGCGGCATGTATTGTCATCAACGTCACAGTATTTGCGTCTACCACGCCTTCGTGAGATTTCTCTGGAGTTACTTTGCCCTCCATCAGCGCAATGTTTTCCAACAGCATCGAAATATTTTCGTAGTCTTGTGCAACAGATTTCAACTCCTTCACATTCTCCACCCTCATCAATCCTTGATCGGATCCATCATCAATAATCGCTATGTACCCAGTCACATCCAAAATTTTATCAATCAAATCATTTGGCGTTATTCTCTTTCCCTGCTGGTGGTGATAATCCAGTTTTTCTACAAATTCCAAGAATCTCTTAAATCTGGCTTTGCCAAGTTTTTCTAGCCTTAACCTCGCAATATCGTCAAGTGGATTTTCTATAACTCGCATATAAGCCAAAACATCTTTAATCTCTTTTCTGTCATAAAAGCGCACGCCTCCATAGATCCGATACGGAATATTGGCATGCAAAAAAGCTTCCTCAATGGTTCTACTCTGTGCATTGGTTCTGTAAAGCACCGCAAAAGATCCAAAGCCGTCGGTGCTATTTAAAATCCTATCCACCACAAAATTAGCCTCACTTACCTCGTTTTGTGCGTTATATATAGAAATTTGCTCGCCCTTTCCGTTCTGCGTCCATAAATTTAATACTGGGTGGGCTTTGTTTTTAGAAATAACCGCATTTGCCGCAGACAGTATGTTTTGGGTAGAACGATAATTTTGTTCCAAATTAAATACCCGTGCTTTGGGGAAATCCTGCTCAAACCGCAAAATATTGCGAAAATCTGCGCCGCGGAAAGAATAAATTGCCTGTGCCGCATCTCCAACCACGGTCAAATTTTTGTGGACAGAAGAAAGCAGTTTGGTAATTGTGTATTGCGATGTGTTTACATCTTGATACTCGTCCACAAGCACATATTGGTATCGTCCGGCATACTTTTGCAAAATTTGCGCGTTTTCTTGTAAAAGTTTTACAGTTTTGAAAAGAAGATCATCAAAGTCCACCGCGCCAATCCGGGCAAGTTCTGCCTGGTAAGTGCTGTAAACTTTTGCCGCAGTCTCTCCAAAATATCCGCGTGCAAATTGTACATATTCATCAGGGCTCAAAAGTTCTCCTTTGGCAGAAGAAATCGCGCCCAAGATTGAACTAGGTCTAAAGTTCTTAGGATTAATGTCTAGCTCCTTCATAACTTTTTTGATGAGAGACAACGAGTCATCACTGTCGTAAATCAAAAAACCACTAGGAAGACCAATATATTTCCCGTCAATTCTCAAAAACTTGGCACAAAATGCATGAAATGTACCCACATAAGGCGAATTGTTAACAGTCAAAGGTTCACGGTTCAGAGTTTTTTTATTATCTGTTAACTGTGAACTATGAACAAATAACTTTCTTATCCTTTCTTTCATTTCATTTGCGGCTTTGTTGGTAAATGTAACGGCCAAAATTGAACCGGGATTTACACTACGGTCGATCAAGTACGCAACCTTATACGTAAGCACACGTGTCTTACCACTTCCGGCGCCGGCCAAGATAAGAACAGCGCCATCTGTGGCCTCAACTGCCTCTTTCTGTCTTGGGTCTAGTGCACTTAGTAATTTTTTATTCATAGTCAAGGGGTTGTGGCGAGCCTACAGGATCAATTACAATATAAAAGTTCAATCAATATTATCATAATATGATCAAAGTTTTAGACTTCTGGGCAGAATGGTGTGGCCCCTGCAAATTCATGGAGCCTCTAATTAAAGAGTTAGAAAAAGAGCTCGAAGGCAAAGTCGATTTCGAAAAAATAAACGTCGATGAAAACCAAGAACTTGCCGCAAAGCACGGTGTAATGTCTATCCCAACCTACATAATAGAAAAAGACGGAAAAGAAATGGAGCGCATTGTAGGCGCAACTCAAAAAGACAACTTTACAAAGGTGCTCAAAAAGTATGAATGATGCGCTTCCGCTTGTTGTCGCCAATCATAAAGCAAACAAAAACTGGCAAGAGATAAAGGACTGGCTAAAGATTGTCGGCCCCCAAGCAAAAGATTTTAAAGGCACTGTTCTTTTATGCCCATCGTACCCGTTTATTTCTGGAGCGTATGAAGAGATAAATGCCCATGGCTACAAGATTAAACTTGGAGCACAAGACGTGTCTCAATTCGAATCAGGTGCTTACACTGGTGAAGTTCCAGCCGCGCAGCTTGTAGGGATTGCAGACTATATAATTGTGGGTCACTCCGAAAGACGCAACAATTTCCTGGAGGACGAATCTGTACTGCAAACTAAAGTAAATAGTGCCCAAAACAATGGGATTGATGCAATTTACTGCGTTCAGACAGAAACCACACCAATTGCGAAAAATACAATGATCATCGCCTACGAACCGCCTTTTGCCATTGGAACCGGCAATCCGGATACACTAGAAAACATTGGTAAAGTGGCCAAAAAAATAAAGGAAAGCATCCCATACATATTGCTATATGGAGGGTCGGTCTCCAAAGACAATGCCGCGCACATATCTATGGTTCCTGGAGTAGACGGGTTTCTAGTAGGCGCAACGCACAGTCTTGATCCACACAGTTTCGCACAGATTCTAAGGTCAATTTAATTTTATGCGTGACCTCTCGTACAATGAAAAGCAAAAATTTCCCGTCCTAAAAATTGTCCTCATCACCTTTTGTCTATTGATTATTTTTGTGGCCGTCGTCTACTTCTTAAAAATAGATAAGTATGTGTTTAAGGGTCCGCAAACAGTTGTCCAACTTATCACAGATACTGGCCTCAAAAAAGATAATGGCAGAACGAACGTCTTACTACTGGGCATCGGTGGTCGTGGTCACGATGGCCCCGATTTAACAGACACAATAATGATTGCCTCAATTGATGATGACAAAAAAAATGTAACTCTAGTGTCGATCCCTAGAGATTTATGGGTGGCCTCAGAAAACACCAAAATCAATCATGTGTACGCATACGGCCAAGAAAAAAATGAACAAGGACTCAAAAAGGCACAAGAGACGATCTCAAACTTGCTTGGCATCCCAATCCACTATGCCTTCCGTATAGATTTCAACGGCTTCCAAGAGGCTGTTGACCTCGTCGGAGGCCTAAGTGTTACAGTCGACACGACGTTTACTGACCCAAAATATCCATTAGTTGGCAAAGAAGATGATTTGTGTGATTTAAAAATCGAAACAGAACAAAGAGATGGGGTGGATGTAAAAGTAGTAAAGGATGCCACCGGTTCGGCAATATTGCTCACAGACATAGACGATAAAAACGATCCGTTTCTGTGCCGCTACGAAACATTAACCTTTGCCAAAGGACCAAAAGAGATGGACGGCACAACAGCCTTAAAATTTGTTAGATCCAGGCACGGGACAAATGGTGAAGGATCAGATTTTGCGCGCTCGGCTCGTCAACAAAAAGTAATATTAGCGTTTAGAGAAAAAATGTTATCGGGGGAAACACTTACAAACCCCAAAAAAATTCTAGAGTTAATTGCAACGTTTGGTGATTCTATAGACACAAATATTGGCGGTGAAGAAGTACCTCTTTTTGCAAAAATGATCCCAAATATTAAGGTCGAAAATATCAAACGAGTTGTGCTAGATGCAACCCGACCAGAGAGTGTTTTGGAGTTTGGCTTGCCACAGAACTACTTCGGTCAGTCTGTTGTAGTTCCAAAAGGAAACAATTGGGAAGAACTAAAAACCTATCTAAAAAACGAAATCTATCCGCCCCAAGATCTCCAGTCAGATCAAAAGGGTGATTCTACAGAAAACTTAAACTAGAAGGGCTTACTATCTGAAACTTTTTACAAGTTTCATCATTCCAAATACAAAAAGCAATACTCCAAATCCAAAAATCAAGTAGGTTAACTCTGTAGTACCAGCATCAGGCAGAGACGAAGACGTCCCACCTTTTCCGGCGGAAGCTGTCGATGACGTTTGCGCAAACACATTCTGCGCAAATTGCGAAATGAGTGTAAGGGATATGCCTGTTCCTGTTATTCGGGCAATTAATTTATTCATGGCAGACTGAAATACCTATCTAACTAATACCTTACCGTGAAAAATTAGGGCTTGTCAACCCTCCGATTAATGTTGATCGGTAATATCACTAACTGTAGACCTTATGTCTTCTGTTCTTTTCATTAATTTTTTGCTTAATTGATGTGCCCCAATCCAAAGCAGGCTACCTGCAACACCAGCTGGAATGTCCAATGGATCAGGTTTTTTGTCAAAAATAACACTCATCTCTACTAATCCAACTATCGCGCTACTAGTTAGAGAAGCCGCAGCCATTCTAACCTTTTCAGGAATTTTTTTAGAAGAAACCAAACTCATCGAGTAATAAGCAGAAAGTGCAAGCAAAAACCCCTCTCCAAAATCACCACTATGTTGTAGTGATTCAAAGAGAAAATTTGGGGTATTTTTTTCTGTTAATATCGGATCTGAATATGTGCCATCCGCTTCTGGAAAGCCTGATTCTGGATTTACAAGAGTTGCTCTAGCAAGCTCAGTTCCCCATATAATTCCAGATACAGATGCCTCGAGTGGTACAGTTGAAAAGGATTTTGCTCGACTTCTCCAAAAACCACCACCATAAGATTCTTTTGTCATAACCCATAGTATAACACTTTAGCCACAAATTGTAAATTTAATAAGACTTATTTTTTTGAAGCAGGTTTCTTTTTTGGCGAGGAGATTTTCTTAGTGGTTTTTGTATTAACTGAAGAAGCACTTTCTTTTACTAACTTACTCAAACGTGATTTTAGCCTTGACGCTGTATTATTGTGAATTACGTTTACCTTAGCCGCACGATCGAGCGCGCTAAATGCACTTGTAAGCAGTGCAGACCCAGGATTTTTGCGAAAATCAGAAACAGCTTTTTTATACGCACGTCTAAGCCGCGCATTATAAATGGCCTTTTTCTTATCTTGCCTTACTTTTTTGATTGCTTGTTTTGTAACTGGCATAACCTTAAAATCTCTAATTACGAGTGACTTAGTCTAATGATTTTGCTTGCTAATTCTAGCTAACTAGTTCGATTAGGTCAATTAGATTAATTAGCCAGGTATTCTAACACAATGTGGAACTTTCTCAAAAACAGAGCCAAAAACATCTTTAACAAAACACAGGAGGATATTCTTTCTGCGGCTTTTGTAATAGGAGCATCCGTCGCACTTTCCAGAATCTTAGGACTTGTTCGCTATAGGTTATTGGCAGGCTATTTTGGAGACGAAATTCATCTTTTAGACAGTTATTTTGCAGCCAGCACTGTGGTAGATGCCGTATTCGAAACATTCATTTTTGGTAGCGTAGCGCTTGCATTTATCCCAGTTTTTTCCAAGTATGTAAGCCGTGACAAACTTAAATATGCGTGGATCTTAGCCTCCACACTGATCACCCTCGGATTCATAGCTTTTATGTTTTTTGCGATAATCATTTTCTTTTTCAGCAACCAAGTGGCGGCACTAATTGCACCAGGTCTAATCGATAAATTCCCAGAAACTCAGGCTAAAATTGCTCACCTCCTTCAAATTATGGTCATATCTCAGTCCCTGTTCGTTGTCTCAATCTTTCTCACGGGAATCCTTCATTCATTCAAAAGATTTTTAGTACCAGCAACAGCCTCAATCTTTTATAACGTAGGCATAATCCTCTCAATAATTTTTCTCTCTCCAGTTTTTGGGATTTATTCGGCTGCAATCGGGATGATCTTTGGGGCACTTCTGCATTTTTTAATCCAACTTCCGCTAATCACTTCACTCAAATTTAGCTACCACTTTAGCCTAGATATTAAAAATCCAGATGCAAGAGAAGTGCTAAAACTTATGTGGCCGCGTTCAATCACAATTGGCCTGACAAGACTCTCAGATGTTGTAAACGTCGCGCTTGCGTCCTCTGCCGCGGTGGGCTCCATCGTTGCTCTAAACTTTGCCCAAGTTCTACAAATAGTGCCGTCAGCTTTTTTCGCGGCATCTATTGCACAAGCCGCTTTTGTATTTCTGTCCATAGAATTCAATCATGGCCAAAAAGAAAAATTTAAAGATTTGCTTACAGAATCGATCCATCAAGTTCTTTTCTTGGTACTGCCAGCCGCAGTTATATTGGCAATTTTGCGCGTTCCAATCGTGCGACTTGTATTCGGAGCCACAGACCTGCCTTGGGACACAACAGTTTTGGCCGCACGTACACTTCTTGCATTCTCAATAGGTATAGCGCCTCTTGCCCTCAACCTGCTCTTAATTCGTGGCTTCCACGCGGCTCGCGACAGCTATACACCAGTCAAAATTAGTCTTTTTGCTACCACACTAAACATCGCCCTCGGAGTATATTTTGTAGTCGTACTCAAATTATCAATTATTTACCTCGCGCTAGCGTATTCCGTCTCCAACACCGTTTCTTTTACGCTGATGCTTTTTTTCTTAGACAGAAGAATAGGTGGTTTTGGGCGCATTAAACTTTTGCTACCAATTTTTAAAATGGTCATAATTTCCACAATCACGGCAATTGCACTTTATATTCCCATGAAACTTCTTGATCAGCTCGTCTTTGACACGACAAGGGTAGTGGGCTTAGTTCTACTCACTGGGGTAGCAGGGACAAGTGGAATTGCCGTATACATTTTCTTGTCTTGGATCTTCAAAGTAGATCAACTGACAATCTTCACAAAATTTGCAAAAAGGGTAATTACTTTTCCTTCGCGCCTGAAAGGCCCAGACCCAACTGCTCCCGGAGCCTGAAATACTGATATACTTACTCTCTATGAATGTTAGAAATTTTGCCATCATCGCACATATCGACCACGGAAAATCCACACTCGCCGATAGGATCATGGAAATTTGTGGTGCAGTCGGAGCAAATCACGACCCACAAATGCTCGATTCGCTGGAACTGGAGCGAGAACATGGAATAACAATTAAGCTCAAAGCAATCCGGCTAAATTACAAGAATCACACCCTAAACCTAATCGATACTCCAGGTCATGTCGACTTCGGTTACGAAGTGTCTCGCTCGTTGGCGTCTGTCGAAGGTGCAGTTTTGGTGGTCGACGCAACACAAGGAATTCAAGCTCAAACACTCGCCAACTTCAATCTATCTCTCGAAGCAAACTTGGCGCTAATCCCGGTCGTAAACAAAATAGACAGCCCGGCCGCAAATGTCCAAGAGACAATAGAAGAGCTAAAACTCCTTGGTTTCACGGACGGTGAAATCGTCAAAGTCAGTGCAAAAACAGGGGAGGGGGTAGAGGCGCTAATAGAAGAAATAATAAATAAAATTCCCTCGCCCTCCGAAGCCTTGGCGAAGGAGGGGCCGCGCAAAGGTTTAACGACAAGTGAGAAAGCATCAGCCCTTATATTCGACTCGTCTCTGGACCCGTACAAAGGCGTAATAGCCTCAGTTCGAATGTTCGGAGGGCAAATTAAAGAAGGAGAAGATGTTCAGTTTTTGGCAACGGACACAACTGCTCAGATTTTGCAGTTAGGTTACTTAACGCCAACACCAAAATACGTCAAAGAATTAACAAGTGGAGACGTCGGCTTTATCGTTACAAACATTAAAGATCTGAGTAAAGTTAAAGTGGGCGACACTGTAACAACCCCAAAAAATCAGGCAACTCCACTCTCCGGATATCAAGACGCAAAGCCTGTTGTTTTCTTAAGCTTTTTCCCAACAGACCCACACGATTTGCCAAAACTCAAAAACGGTCTGGAAAAATTAAAACTAAACGACGCCGCGCTCACTTTCACCCCAGAGTCGTCGCTATCCTTGGGCCAGGGTTTCCGGCTTGGGTTCCTGGGTCTCCTACATTCTCAAATCACCCAAGAACGTCTAGAGCGAGAACACGATTTGGACATCATTGTCACCTCACCATCGGTAAATTTTGAGCAAAACGGCCAGGTAATAAACAAACCAAGCGATTTTGACCCAACCGCCAAAGATACCAAAGAACCTTTTGCCAAAGTAACTATCTTTGCACCCCAAAAATATTACGGTGTAGTTTCCCAGCTAATTTACGACAGAAGGGGGGAACAGACAGGTATGGAAAACGTCGGTTCTTCTCAAAAAATCGAGGCGCGAATTCCGTTTATCGAAGTTTTAATCGGCTTCTACGATCAGTTAAAAACTCAAACAAGTGGTTATGCGTCTTTCGATTTTGAAATTGTAGATTACATGCCAGCACAGCTTGTTAAGCTAGATATTTTGGTCAACCACGAACCTGTAGAGGGTTTAGCACAGATCATCCCAGCAGAACATGCAGAAGAATTCGGCCGAAAGTTCACAGAAAAGTTAAAAGACGCTATTCCTCGTCAAAATATCCCCATCCCAATCCAAGCCGCAATTGGTGGCAAAATCATTGCACGCGAAACTGTGCAAGCATTTCGCAAAGACGTAACCGCAAAACTATACGGCGGAGACGTCACAAGGAAAAATAAGCTGTTAGACAAACAAAAGAAGGGGAAGAAAAGAATGAGGCGATTTGGGAGTGTAGATATACCGCAGGAGGCGTTCTTAGCTGTCTTGAAGATTTAACGCTTGTCTCCTCCAAAACAATGGAGATTTGCTCTATCGTGATCCCAGCTGGGGCCAATCCCGCCCCCGATACCACCTTGTTGGTACGAAAATACGCCCCTTTTTGTTTCTAAAGTACAGCCATTTCTCATTGCCAAAATTTTCCAAGGAAAAACAACTATGAAAAAAATCACAACTACTGCAACCAGAAAAATAGCCTTTTTACTTGCAACAACCTTATTCGCGTAACTCTTGAATAAGTAAAATAACCCCAAAGCTACAGAAAATGAATAGACTAACCTGGGAAAGGTAACTAAGGTTGACAACTCAATAAACGTTTTTGGACCCTCCACATCTTCTAAAGAGGAAATAACGGCTGGTTTGTTTATTAACATTTCAAATGGAGCGTTAATTAGAAGAACAAAGATAAAGTAACAAATTATGATCCAAATTGTTGAAAGTAACAGAAGAAGTAATATTCTCACAATTTAAGTATGCCATAATACCAAAGTGAAAATCGCAATCGGCTCCATATCCCGTAAAAATCAAAACATTTACAAATATCTTGACAATTATATTTACAATCCAACCACATTTACAATTATATTTACAAATACCTTGACAAATAATTTAAAATAGGCTATAATATAGTTATTGAATCAGCCAAAATTTACCTTTACAAGCAAAATAGTCAACAACCTAGCCGCAATTGAGAGGTTATATGGTGCACTCGAAGAACAAGAGCTAATCCCATCGCTTGCGCTTAAACTTTCCCAAGAAAACCAAATTTTGGCCACGCACCACTCCACAAGTATAGAAGGCAACCCACTCTCCCCAAGAGATGTCACAAATATCGTGCTTGGCGACCAAATCCCAACCACAAAATCCGAAAAAGAGGTAGATAATTATTTCTCTGTCCTCAACAAAATTCATGTTTTGGCCAAAGAAAGAGAGCAAATTTCAACAGACCTCACCCTAAGTTTGCACAAAATATTAATGGAAGACCTGGGCACACACAACTTGGGCAAGTTTAGAGATGGCGAGGTGTTCGTTGGCCACCGCACAAAAACAGAAATTGTAGTCAAACACAGCCCACCGTTCCATAGCGAACGAGAAATCACGACAGCGCTTAAAGATTTATATAGCTGGACAGAAGACGAAAAAGAACTGCATCCACTAATAAAGGCCGGTATCATGCATCACCAATTTGCTTTTATCCATCCTTTTTTTGATGGTAACGGTCGTATGGCCAGAATCCTAACGTCTTACTTTTTAATTCTAAAAAAATACGATGTTGTTAAATTCTTTATTCTGGACGATTTTTACGATGTAGACCGTGATATGTATTCGGATGCCTTGCATAGTGCAGACGAAGGGGACAAAACAACTTGGTTAGAATATTTCCTAGAAGGTATCGCTTTCTCTCTCCAAGCTGCGCTTGGGCGAATTAACGTCCTAAAAAAGAAAAATATCGATGAAGTTATGGGAGAAAAAAGGGTAATGGTCAGCACCAGAGAAGAAGAAGTTTTGCAAATCATAATCGACAAAAAAGCAGTAAAAACAAGTGATATTGCAGAACTATTAGAAGTAACCCGCCAACAGGCACATTCTCTTTTGGCATCTCTTGTTAAAAAGGGAATTGTAGAAAAATTCGGAATTACAAAAACCAGTTACTATAAAATTGTCAAAAACCAACAATGAAAATCGCAGTAGGCTCTACAAATCCAGTAAAAATAAACGCAACAAAGTTAGCATTCCAAAAAGTCTGGCCAAAGAAAAAGTGGGAGGTTGTTGGCCTAGAAATTCCATCTGGTGTTTTCGAACAACCAATGTCGGATGTAGAATCTATTAAAGGTGCCACAAACCGTGCGAAAGGAGCGTTAAAACAGGCCAAAGCAGATTTTGGAGTTGGCCTCGAAGGTGGACTACAAAAATTCGGCGAAAAATGGTTCGATTGTGGCTGGATTATCGTTATAGATAAAAAAAGTACAATTGGTGTTGGCTCATCAATTCGAATGCAAACACCCCCAAAAATTATGGAATTCGTAAAAAATGGCATGGAAGTAGGGGACATAGATGATATTTTGTTTGGGCAAAAAAACACAAAACAAAAACAAGGCCATTTTGGTTTAATGACTGGCGGAGTGTTAACACGAGAAGATGCATATCTGGACGGAGTGATATCAGCACTTACAAGATTTTTAAAACCAGAATTATATTAACTCATGATCATCTGCACATTCGAAAACGGCAACAAAGCAGCCCTGCGTCATGTCGTGGTAGACGCAATTGCAACCAAAGACGGAAAAATTTTACTTATAAAACGTGCGCCAAACGTTTTTTGCCCTAACAAGTGGGGACTGCCTGGAGGTTATCTGGACCGAGACGAAACAATCAAGGATGCAGTAATTCGTGAAGTAAAAGAAGAAACGAACCTAGACGCAAAACCTATAGAACTTTTCAAAATAATAGATAATCCTATCCGCAGAAACGAAGAACGCCAAAACGTTTGTTTTATATATGTTGTAGAGGTATCTGGTGAGCCAAAACCTCAAGAAAGCGAAGTTGCAGAAATTAAGTGGGTGGACGTTGCCAAACTCCCCAAGGAAGAAGATTTTGCATTTGATCACTTGGAAATTATTAAAGAATACCTAGCAAAATAAAACCTCTTGACAACATTTAGCACTCGTGCTAATCTATTGCTAATCCATGATTGATTTGACCGAAAGACAGAAAAACTTACTTCGGGCTGTTATCGAAAAATATATCGAAACCGCAGAGCCAATTGGCTCCGAAACTATAGAAAAAGAAGCCAATCTTGGTGTAAGCCCAGCTACAATCCGCAACGAAATGGTTAAACTCACAGCCCTTGGTTATCTTAAACAACCGCACACATCAGCCGGCAGAATTCCAACATCTATGGGTATGAAGTTTTACGTAGACCAGCTGATGGAAGAAAAATCACTATCCCTCAGAGACGAGGTCGCAATAAAAGAAGAACTTTCCGAGGAAAAAGAAGTATTCAATAAACTCCTAAAGCATGCCGCACGTGTTTTGGCCGCACAAACTCACTCGCTGGCAATCGCAACAGACGAATCTGGAGACATCTACGCCGCAGGTATGGCAAATATCTTGGATATGCCAGAGTTTTACGACATCGACATGACTCGCGCGGTGCTAACATTGGTCGACAGATTTGAATCGGTAAAATTATTGCTCGACATGATGAGGGCAGAAGAACAAGTACGAATTTTGTTTGGTGATGAAATGGATATCCCCTACCTTGAGCCTTGTGGGTTCATAATGACGCGGTATCAAATGCCAAGCCATAGAGGATATTTGGGTGTAATTGGACCTTCTCGTCTTAACTACCCGACCATCATCCCAACAATGAGATATTTTTCTCAACTTTTGGGCGATTTGGGCAGGTAAAAAATGGCAAACACTAAAGTAAAAAAAGAAAAGAAAGACACGAAACATGAAGAACTTGAAAACCAACTACGTAGAACACTCGCAGATTACCAAAATCTGGAACGCAGAGTTAGCGAGGAAAGACAGCTTTTGGGGAAACTATCAACAGCGCTTTTTATAGAAAAAATGCTGCCCGTTTTGGATAACGTTGAAAATGCCCAGAAGCACTTAAATGATCCAGGATTAGAACTAGTATTAAAGCAATTTAAAGAAGTTTTAGCCACAGAAGGCGTAGAAGAAATAAAAGCAGAAGGACAAGAATTTGATCCAAATCTGCACGAAGCAATAGAAGCGGAATCTGGCGAAATTGACAATAAAGTTACCAAAGTAGTTGCAAAAGGATATAAAATAGAAGATAAGGTAATAAGACCATCAAGAGTAGTAGTAAGCAAAAAAAATGAAACAAATAATAAACAAAACGAGGGAGAACAAATAAATGTCTAAAGTGATTGGTATAGATTTAGGTACAACAAATTCGGTAGTTTCTGTAATAGAGGGTGGTAAGCCAAAGGTAATCCACAGTGCAGAAGGCAGAAATATAATTCCCTCAGTTGTAGACCCTGTAAAGCACATAGTTGGTGACGTTGCCAAAAGGCAGGCCATCGTAAACCCAAAAACCACTATCTTCTCTGTTAAAAGGTTGATGGGGCGCAAATACAAAGACCCAGAAGTACAAAAAGATGCCAAGTGGCTCCCCTACGAAGTTAAGGCAGGCCGCGAAGGAATGGCAGTCGTAAACATCGAAGGCAAAGATTACACACCCCAAGAAGTCTCAGCAATGGTACTTGGAAAAATTAAAGCAGACGCAGAAGCATATCTTGGAGAAAAGGTCGAAAAGGCGGTAATCACAGTTCCTGCGTATTTCGACGATTCTCAAAGACAAGCAACCAAGCAGGCTGGAGAAATAGCAGGCCTTCAGGTCGAGCGAATAATCAATGAACCGACAGCGGCCGCACTTGCATATGGTCTAGAAAAATCTCACGGTCATACAATCGCAGTCTACGATCTTGGAGGCGGAACGTTCGACGTTTCTATCCTAGAACTTGGAGAAGGCGTATTTGAAGTTAAAGCAACAAATGGCGACACACACTTAGGCGGAGACGATTTTGACTCCAAAATTGTCGAATATTTAGTTGCAGAATTCAAAAAAGACAACACGGTAGACCCGACCAGCGACAAAGCCGCGATGCAAAGAATTAGGGATGCAGCAGAAAAAGCAAAGATTGAACTTTCTTCAACCAACGAAACCGAGATATCAATCCCCTATCTGACAGCAGACGCTGCAGGCCCAAAGCATTTGCAAATCAAACTTTCTCGCGCAAAGTTAGAATCAATCGTCGCAGAACTTGTAGACAAAACCTTCGAACCAGTTAAATCTGTATTAAAAGACGCCAAAATAGACGCAAAAGCAGTAGACGAAGTGATTTTGGTTGGAGGAATGACCAGGATGCCACTTGTAGCCAAAAAAGTACAAGAATTCTTTGGCCGTGAACCTCACAAAGGTATCAATCCAGACGAAGTAGTGGCAATTGGTGCGGCAGTCCAAGGTGGAGTTTTAACAGGCGAAATGAAAGAGATGGTTCTTCTAGACGTCACCCCACTAACACTTGGCATCGAAACTTTGGGTGGAGTTTCAACTGCGCTTATTACCCGCAACACAACAGTCCCAACTACAAAATCAGAAACTTTCTCAACAGCAGCAGACAATCAAACATCAGTTGAGATCAATGTGTTGCAAGGAGAAAGGCCAATGGCAGATTCCAACAAATCACTAGGCCGATTTATCCTAGACGGAATCCCACCCGCACCACGCGGCGTTCCTCAAGTGGAAGTCACGTTCGACCTAGATGCCTCTGGAATCTTGCATGTTAAAGCAAAGGATAAAACCAGCGGCAAGGAACAGTCTATAAAAATCACCGGCTCGACTGGCTTAACCGACGAAGAGATAAAAAGAATGACCAAGGAGGCCGAAGAAAATGCCAAAGATGATGAAGCCAAAAAAGAAGAAATAGAAACCAGAAACCATGCCGATTCACTTGTTTACCAAGCAGAAAAAGCGCTAAAAGATGCAGGAGACAAAGTCCCCTCAGACATCAAGACAGAGGTTGAAGAAAAAATAAAAGCACTAAAGGAAATTGGTCCGGGTGGTCCGCTAGACGAAGTAAAAGCCAAAACAGAAGAGCTCTCAACCTCTATGTCTAAAATAGGCGAGGCGATGAGCAAAGCACAAGAGCCACAACCTGGTGCCGAACAGTCAGGCGTAGAGGAATCAAAAAAAGAAGACAAAAAATCAGACGCAGCAGATGTACAAGAAGGTGAAGTAGTCAAGGAATAAATGACCAAACTCACAACCGATATTTTTGTGCTCGCAGATCACGCTAGTGTTTCTCAAGAACAAAAGCTTTCAATAGTCGGTATCTTTGACCAATTTTTTGTAGCAAATCTTCCATCCACCTGGCCAAGAATGTATCTAGTTGCGGTTGTGCGGGGTGAAGCAGGAGAAGAGTATCCACTAACATTAAAACTTGCACCACCACAAAAAACAGAAAACGAATTCCCCCCCAAAGAATTTAAGATCAAACTTGGTCAAAATGGTAAAGCTAATGTTATGACAGAACTCGTTAATTTTCCCCTACAAGTCCCTGGAGTTCACAAGGTTCAACTTTTTACAGGCAAAGAAAAAGTCGGGGAATTAGAATATCGTGTAAACAAAACTACAGCAACTTACCAAGGACAAGATTTGGCTGGGAAAAAAATCTCCAATTAATTTAAAATTGTCCCATGGCAAAGCGTGATTACTACGAAATATTAGGTGTATCAAAGTCTGCCAGTGCCGACGAGCTTAAAAAAGCTTACCGCAACATGGCGCGCAAACATCACCCAGACGTAGACAAGACAACTGGCGCCGAAGAAAAATTCAAAGGAATAAACGAAGCATATCAAGTTCTCTCCGATCCCCAAAAAAAAGGTGCCTATGACCAATACGGCCATAGCGCATTCGAACAAGGTGGAATGGGTGGAGCAGGTGGACCATTCGGCGGCCAACAACAAGGAAGTCACCAAACATATTCATGGTCTAGTGGCCAAGGGCAAGATGCAGGGGGTTTTGCAGACCCATTTGATATTTTTGAAGCTTTTTTTGGCGGTCAATCACCTTTTGGTAGACAAGCGCGCCTTCCTCGTTATGCAATAACAATCACATTCGACGAATCAGTTCGTGGTGTACAAAAAGAAATAGAAATAGAAGGCAGGCGCCAGAAAGTAAAAATTCCACCTGGTGTAGACGATGGCACAGAAATTAGATTCACCAACTTTGTACTTGTAACACAGGTCAAAAAAAGTGACAAATTTGTACGTCGTGGTTACGACATCGTTTCCGAGCACGAAATATCTTATGCCAATGCAGCACTTGGGACTGTTGCAGAAATAGAAACGGTGGATGGTTTGGTAAAAATTAAAATTGCATCTGGTACCCAACCAGGCACACAAATCCGCCTTCGCGGCAAAGGTATAAAACACGTTTCTGGTCGCGGCCAAGGTGACCATTACGTAATAATCCGCGTCAAAGTTCCAAACAAACTTTCGCGAGACCAAAAACTACTTCTCGAAGAGCTCGAAGAAATTTCTTGACTTAAAAATCCTCGATATCAGACCAAGCTCTGATATACTTTCTCCATGGTTATTTGTGTTTTCGGTGATAGCATCACATGGGGCGCTTGGGATTTAGAATTTGGTGGCTGGGTTAACCGCTTGAGGACATATTGTGACAACCGCAGCAGAGAAATTGAAATTTACAACAACGGCGTTGATGGAGATTATATAGAGGACGTTTTAAATAGAGTTGAGATTGAAACCGAAGCTAGAAATCCTGACCTTATTATATTTGCTATTGGAATTAACGACACACCACATGCTTCAAACACCCATGGCACAAGTTTGGAAAAATTTGAGGAGAGCTACAAAAAATTACTGGTAAAATCGGCAAAATTTACAAATGAAGTAATCGTCGTCGGCCTAACCAATGTTGACGAAAATAGTGGAGACCATGGTTATCGAAATGACAAAATTTCAAAATACAACGAAATACTGATTTCAATTGCGAAATTAAGGAATCTGCTATTTGTTGAATTATTCGGCAGCTTAGAAAATGATGAATTTGATGATGGTCTTCACCCCAACGCCAAAGGGCACAAAAAAATTTATGAAAAGGTGAGAGAAAACTTAAACAACTTCCATTTGACTTAAAAATTATCTGCGCGCTCCGTTTATAATCAAACTATGGATATAAACTTGCAGACATATATAGACGTATGCACCCAAAAAGGAATTTCAAAAGAAAAAATTAAAGAATCATTAGTCAACGCCGGCTGGAAAGAAGAAACAGTTCAAAGTGCTTTAAGTGTTAGCCCACCACAACCTAGAGCAAAACCTTCAATAAATCTCAAATTATGGATCGGGCCAATGTTATTAGCGTTAATTTTGCTCGCTTTTACAAATATCTACAATCTTGTCTACTTTGGAGCTATTTCAACCAAATCAATCGTCGAAGCAACAGCAGGCGCCGCCGCTTTTTTAATCGGCATTTCGTTTTCGCTAAGCAGTATGAGCTACAACTTTAATTTTTTAGACAATAAACTTGCCTACCGCAAAGAAATTGGTTTACTTGGCTATTACCTAGCGTTTATTTACTCGATCTTACTTGCACTGACCAACAAAGAAAAATACATTACAAACTTTTCGGCAAACCTTCTTTCTTGGGATTTTGTTCTGGGTTTGACTGCTATGACTATTTTAACCGCAATGGCCATAGTCTCTATCAACAAAGTAATGATAAAAATAACGCCGGCCGTCAGTCGCAAAATATTACGACTTGGATACTTTGCTTACCTTTTACTAATTACCAGAGCAATAATTTTAGAACATGAAACTTGGCTTAATTGGTACTCAAACATCAACTCACTTCCTCCAGCCAGACTTGTAGTCTCCATTTTTGCAATCATAGTCATAATTTTAAGAATAACCATGGCAGTTAGTATTTATAGAAAAGATCACAAAAAGATGCAGGTTAAAAATCAATAATACGGATGCGACTTGAAGATTTTTTAATAACCCACAAAAAACCATATCTTATTTTCGACTTCGACGAAACTCTTTTTGAGCTAGTTTTGCCTTGGGAAAATTGGGAAAAAGATATCGAATCAGATCTTGCAAATATCGACGCCAAAATTATACGTGCTTACAGGATTGGCGCAATAACGCTGAGCGAATTACAAAACGAATATGTAGCTAAAGATTCCAAAGCCTTGGAACTATTGATAAACCACAATATTCATTTCGAGACAACATACCTAAAAAATGTTCTTCGAAACGAAGAACTTGTAAAATTTATCAAAGAAACAAAGGGTTACAAACTTTATCTGTGGACGAGTAACACAAAAAGCGTTGTAGAAAACGTGATGGAAGAAAACCATGTTTTGCACAAATTCGACAAAATAATAACGCGAGATGATGTAAAAATGCTCAAGCCCAACACAGAAGGTTTTTACAAGATTTACGACGAAAAGATACCTAAAAGCGAGTATCTGTTAATTGGAGACAGTGACTCTGACAAAGACGCAGCCGAAAGTGTGGGTATCGACTTTTTCCTTGTGGATTATTTTACCCAGACTTGAATTAATTGCGCATCTCCTTACTTTTTGGCTAAACTGAATATATGCCCCCGAAAGTAGTTTCAGATACAGTCGTAGAAGGTTCACCGCTCCTGTCGCTCGATTTGATCATCTCCTATTTCGTATTTTTCGCTCTTGCATCGGGCTTAATATATTTTATTGTTCACAGAATTCGAAAACCCGATAATCCAAATCACATAAAAAATTATTTTATAGTGAGCCTTATAGTTAAATTTCTTATAATAATCTTTGCAGTCGCACTCACATGTTTTTATCTGATTCCTACCCCAAGCATTGCCAAAACCTCACCCACACCAAACTCACAAAACATAACTGTAGACCAAAACATCGAGATTCAGTTCGACAGACCAGTTTCCCGTCTAGATTTGGAAAAAACAATCTCGCCAGGTATTCCTGGCGTCTGGCGATTTGAAGTTGGTTTTTATAAAACCCATTTTTACCGCAAACTCGTGTTTTACCCAGATGTTCACTTACTACCCGAGACAACGTATACCGTAGATCTAAAAAACATAAAAAATGTTTCCAAAGCTACATCTGCCAAAAACTACACATTAACATTCACAACCGAACCTTTACCCAACATAGAATCTATTTCCCCTGCATCAAATTCCACCAACGCAAGTCTTATTGCTCCAATAGAAATTAAACTTGATCGTCCCAATCGTGATATTGCCAATTTTGAATTTTCAATCTCACCGCCTGTGCAATTTACGCTAAGCAAATCCAAAGACAGCACCGCGTATAGTCTGGTACCAAAAGAAAAACTAAAGCAAGGATCTATATATAAGGTAGAAATAAATCGAGCAAGACTTACCAAAAACAAGGACGGAGAAATCGTCTTTGTCGGCACAAAATATCCTCAAGACACATCACAATTTGAAACGGCACTGCCAGCAAGTATCACCAGTTTCGCGCCAAGTGGTGACCAAGCCAAAACGGACGTTCCAATCGACGTTGTGTTTTCAAAAAACATCGATTCAAATCAACTACAGAAAACGTTAATTATTGATCCACCAACAAACGCTAAAATTGTCAAAAAAGATGGAAACAAAATAACAATCAGCACAGACAAACTTATTCACGACACAAACTACAAAATAACAATACCAAAAGGTTTAAGGTCCTCAGACGGAACAGCAACAACAGAAGATATATTGCTCGACTTCAAAACAATTGGCCCAGTTAAACTCGTATCCACAGTAAATTCTTCAGAATCTAACTTGGCTGTAGGTGTTGGCAACAGCCTGAGGTTTAATTTTGACCAAACAGTCGACAAAGAATCAACACAAAGCCATTTTTCAATCAGCCCTAACATTGGTGGTGTATTTAGTTGGGAGCATAACTCACTAATATTTACGCCAAACAGCCCATTTGCACACGACACAAATTACATAGCAACTTTTAGTCCTGGCATAATAAGTATCGAAGGTCAGGATTCGGTTGACACTTTCAAAAACTCATTCTTCACGGAAAGTTATGTATTCAAACTCAGTGTCCCAGCATTTCTTCAACGCTACACACTTTCTTGTGAAGCGGCAGCACTAAGGATGATTCTAGCTTTTCGAGGCATAGACGAAAACGAAGACTCACTACTTGCCAAAATTGGTTTTGACACCACTTCCAAAGACGGGAACGTTTGGGGCGACCCACACAACGCATTTGTCGGTGATGTTAAAGGAAAGCAAATGAGAACAGGCTACGGTGTTTATTGGGAACCTATAGAGCGAGTCGCAAAACAATTTCGCAATGCAAAAGCATTCACTGGCTGGACCGTGGATCAACTAACAAGTGAACTTCAAAAAGGTCATCCTGTTCAAGTATGGACCTACTCAAAAGGAGGTAATCCAACAACGTGGCAAACACCCTCAGGCAAACAAATACAGGCAGTCTCCGGCGAACATAGCATTGTCGCCAAAGGGTTTGTAGGCAAAAAAGAAGATCCAAAACAAATAATTGTCAACGATCCCCTAATTGGCGAAATCTACATGCCCCAAGCAGAATTCAATAAAAAATGGAATAGTCTTGGAAGGAGCGGGGTTGTAGTAAATTAGACTTGGAACCAATTGACTAAAAAGAGGCTTTTTGCTAGAATTCGCACGAGCACTAAGCTACAAGATTAAGGCGCTTCTGCGCCTTTTTTAGAATAAACAATATAAAAATGGCAATACAAGCACGAACAGAATTTGCATCAGCACTAAATCAGGTTTGCTCCGAGCGTGGGCTAGAGCCAGAAGTCGTAATAGAATCAATAAAACAGGCAATACTTGCAGCCTACAGAAAAGACTATGGCGAACCTGAAGGAATCGACATAGATCTTGATCCAAATAGTGGTGAAGTAAAACTTACAAAAAACAAGAAAAACATGACCCCACCCGGATTTGGCAGGATTGCTGCACAAACCGCCAAGCAAGTAATCTTGCAAAGAATCCGAGAAGCAGAAAAAACAGCTATTTTAAGCGAATACTCATCTAAGATAAGCACGATAGTCTCAGGTGTTGTGCAAAGGATGTCAGGGCCAGTAATTACTGTTAATTTAGGTAAAGCCGAAGGTGTTATGCCCCCACAAGAACAAGCGCGCAATGAAAAGTACTACGTAAATCAACGAGCAAAATTCTTTGTTGTTGGCATCAAAGAAGGAACCAGGGGAGAGGAAATAATTGTTTCGCGCAGTGCAAATGGGCTTCTAGAGGGTTTGTTTCGACAAGAAGTTCCAGAAATTGCATCTGGTGCAGTTGAAGTCAAAGCAATAGCAAGAGAAGCAGGGTCAAGATCCAAAATTGCAGTTGCCTCAAACCAAATGGGGGTTGACCCCGTAGGTTCATGTGTTGGCCAAAAAGGAGTAAGGGTTCAAGCTGTAATTAATGAGCTGGGTGACGAAAAAATTGATGTAATCGCATACCAAGCAGACCCAGTAGAGTTTATAAAATCAGCGCTATCTCCAGCAAAAGATATATCAGTTGCGATAAACGAAGAAGAAAAAACTGCAGAAGTAACTGCACCAGATGATCAACTCTCACTGGCAATAGGCAAAGAAGGTCAAAATGTTAGACTTGCGGCACGACTAACTGGTTATAGAATAGACATCAGAGGGAAAAGCGGCACACCAAGAGAAGTTGAAGCAAAAGAAAAAGCAGCCCAAGATGAGGCTAAACGTGCGCTAGGCGTAACAGAAGAAGGAACAAGTGAGGCGAAACCGCAAGATCAATCAGCCCAAAAGAAAAATGATGACACAGCAAAGCAATCAACTGCCAAATCAGACGATGTAGATCCAGAAAAAATCACACCACCAGCCCAGGACGCAGAATTTCCAGTTGCAGACACCGAAGAAAAAAATGAAGAAGAAGAGGCAGAAATGATTGCAAGCGTTATTGAAGAAAAAAAAGAGACGACGGAAGAAGTAGACCTCAAAGAAGATAAAGACAACGAAAACACGCCTGAAGAAAAAAACACGGGCGACGACAGTTCATCTAAATGAAACCCAGGTCGCCCAGAACAATAGAATATGGACGAAAACAAAAAGCAAAATATGCGACCACCGATTGTGACCATTATGGGTCATGTCGATCATGGTAAGACAACTCTTCTTGATGTAATCCGCAAATCAAACGTAGTCGCAAAAGAACATGGCGGAATCACTCAACACATCGGTGCGTACCAAATAACCTTCAAAGACAAAAAAATAACTTTTGTGGACACTCCGGGACACGCAGCGTTTGAAAAAATGCGTTCCCGCGGCGCAGAAGTCGCAGATATCGTTGTACTTGTTGTTGCCGCAAACGATGGAATAAAACCTCAAACAGTGGAAGCAATAAAGCACATTAAAGCTGCTGGAAAATCAACAATAGTTGCAATTACCAAAGTAGATCTTCCAGACATAAATATAGACAAGGTAAAGAGCGAACTTCAGGCTAAAGACATACTCATTGAAAGTTATGGTGGGGATGTCCCACTGGTAGAAGTTTCCGCAGCAAAAAACCAAGGTATTACCGAGCTACTAGAAATTATCGATCTAGTATGGCAAATCTCACCAGAAAAGTCAGAGTCTCATGCGCCACTCGAAGCAGTCGTTATAGAGTCGTTTACGGATAAATCTAGGGGACCAATTGTAAGTACCGTAATTAAAAAAGGAATTTTAAAGACAGGCCAAAAAATTCAAGTTGATGGTGAAATTATTTCAGTTAGAGCATTGACAGATGACAATGGGGTAAATGTAAAAGAAGCAGAACCTTCAAAACCGGTAGAAATACTTGGTTTCAGAAAAACGTTAGAAGTAGGCAGTATTATCACAGATTTTATTAAAACGAAAAACAACGATGTACAAAAACAAGCGTCTATTGAAGAAATAATCGCAAAATCACAGCAAGCAAAGGATAAATTTAAAATAATACTAAAAGCAGACGTGTTAGGTTCCCTGGAGGCTATCACTGCAAACACGCCAGAAAAAATATTTGTAGTCTCGTCTGGAGTAGGCGAAGTTCAACCAGTAGACGTCAACTTAGCAAAAGTTGCAAGTGCCCCGATACTTGCATTTAATGTCAAAGTTTCAACAGCTGTTAAGTCACAAGCAGATAGAGAAAAAGTATTAATAAGAGACTATAAAGTAATTTATCAACTAATTCAGGATCTTGACGATATTGCAGATAGTTTTGAGGCTGCAAAACACGAACTAAAAATTAAAGGTAGCGCAAAAATAATCGCAAGTTTCGACATAGAAGGCAAAAAAATAGCGGGAAGTCAAATTATAAAAGGAAAGATTCATACAGGTGACACAGTAACAGTCAGACATCAAAGCGGTGAAGGCTTCGAAACTAAAATTGCGTCAATTAAAAAATTTAGAAAAGATGTTGAATCTGCAACAGCAGGGCAAGAGTGTGGCATTAGTTTCCAGGCGAATATTGACTTTGCAGTTGGCGATATAATAGAATCACTGGGTTAAAATTATAGGTTACCTAGAATAGTGCCCATAATAATTGATGGACAATTCACTCAAAGATCAGGCAGAAAGCAAAATTATTGGCGCAGAGAGCGTAGTCGTTGCAGTATCAAAAAATAGCGACCTTGACGGACTCGCCTCAGGATTGTCTTTATACTTATCACTAAAAAAACTAAACAAAAACGTAAAAATCATTGCAAAAGCTCCCACAGTTAGTGACGCAAGGCTACTTTACGGCGTTGGAGAAATAGGCAAAAAAGCAAATTCAAAAAACTTGGTAATTGGGGTAAAAGATGCAATCAAAAATGTAGATAAAGTAACGTACTTTCTTGACCAGGACATTTTAAAGATAATTGTACACGCTCTTCCAGATTCAACAGGAGTAAGAGAAGGGGATGTTACATTCGAATCTTCTAGCACGCCAGCAGACCTATTAATTTCTATCGGATACAACAACATCAAAGAATTGAATACAGATATTGCGCATGAGCAAGAAATTAACTCAAATACGTACATCATCAACGTAAACAGGGAAAAACCGATCAAAAAATTTGCGCAAATTGAAGTAGTTGACCCTGCATCACCAAGTCTTTCAGAAACAATTGCAGGATTTTCTCAAGTACTTGCCCTGCCAATCGATGAAGATATCGCATTCAACTTGTATACAGGTATAGCATCCGCTACTCAAATGTTCTCACCAAAAGTTGCCAGGCCAGAAACTCTCTCGACAGCTGCCTGGTTATTAAAGTTTGGCGCTGGTAAGTCAGGGTTGGCGCAAGGCTCAGCAGTTCCTGGCGTTCTGCCAGACCAAAGCTTAAATCAAAGTGATACTCAAATACCCACGCGACCTATTGATCAAATACAGATGACGCAAAAAAACGACGAGCAAGATACAACCCCAATTGAACAAGTAGAAAGAGAAGGAAAAGCAGATTCAGATTGGCTCAAACCGCCCAAAATGTATAGAGGGTCTAAATCCTTTGACATAGAGTCTTAATTTCTATATACTATCGCCCTATGGCCAACACTAAAAAACAAGTAATTGATAAATTTCAAACACATGCGGGTGACACTGGGTCTCCAGAAGTTCAGGTGGCGCTCATCTCGCAAAGAATTGACAATGTCGCATCGCACCTAAAATCTCACTCTCACGATAACCACTCAAGAAGGGGCTTACTGTCTATGATCAACAAGAGAAGAAGATTGCTCCACTACCTAACAAGAAAAGCTCCCGATAGATACAAAGATATAATCGGCAAGCTAGGTTTACAAAAGTAAACTCAAGTTAGAAAGGCTTCTTGAAAATAAGCCTCTTACTAGCAGAGAAGAGGCTTCTTGAAAATAAGCCTCTTATAGGTTATAATGACATCAGGATAAGGTCAAAAGAAGTCTTAAGGTTGTTGGAAGTTGAGTAGTACGAGTCAAATAAATGGTTCTCACTATCCGATTTCTAACTCCCCACTTCTCCCTTAGAATTATCAAATGAATAAAGTCGTAAAAAAAGAACTTGAACTTGGTGGTAAAAAGCTAACCTTAGAAACTGGTGAGCTTGCAGGTCATGCTAGTGCAGCAGTACTGGCTACATACGGAGAAACTGTCGTATTGGTCACAGTTGTTGCGCAAAAACCAACAGTAGACCTAGGATATTTCCCACTTTCTGTCGATTTTGATGAAAAATTATATGCGGGAGGAAGAATCTCAAGCTCCAGATTTATAAAAAGGGAAAACAGACCAAGTGAAAAAGCAATCCTGACTGGAAGGTTGATAGACCGCAGTATCCGCCCACTTTTCCCTAACGATTATCAAGCAGAAGTGCAGATAATCATCACAGTCCTTGCAATAGACGGCCAGAACGACCCAGACATGTTGTCGCTTATTGCAACTTCCGCAACTCTTTCTATGTCAGACATTCCTTGGAATGGTCCTCTGTCTGGACTGCGTGTTGCTCAAAAAGACGGGAAATATATCGTCAACCCAACAGAAGAAGAAAGATCTACTTCTCCTCTTGAAGTAATCGTGTCGTCATCACTGGACGAAATTGTGATGATCGAAACCCAGTCGCAGGAAGTTGACGAAAAAACGGTTTCTGGTGCATTCAAGTTCGCGATAGACGAAGGCAAAAAAGTAATCAAATTTATTGACGAGTTTGTCAAAGAAGCCGGTAAGCCAAAACAGCGCTACGAATCACAAAATTTAAGCCCCAAAACCGAAGAAAAAATCCGCGATTTTATAAACAAGAAACTAATGGCAGATTTCGAAAAGAACAGCCAGGACGAAGGTTGGTTTGGGGACTCCATGGACCTTTTGGAAGCAGAATTTGTTAGCAAAGAAGAGAAAGTTGAAGGCGAAGAAAAAATTCACAATAAACATCTCGCCTCGATCCTTGAAGAAATCGTAACCGATAAGTTGAGAGACGACATACTAACTCACAACAAGCGACCAGATGGTAGAAAACCAGATGAAATCAGACCGCTTGGAATTAAAGTTGGCCTTCTGCCAAGAGTACACGGCTCGGCAATCTTCGAAAGAGGCGAAACTCAAGTTTTATCTATCGTCACACTAGGTTCGTCATCCTTGGGTCAACTAATAGAAGGTATGGACGGGGAATCTAAAAAACATTACCTTCATCATTACAACTTCCCACCATTTTCCTCAGGTGAGGCAAAACGAAGAGGGGCTCCAGGCAGAAGAGAAATTGGTCACGGGATACTAGCAGAAAAATCCTTAGCCCCCGTTATTCCATCAGCAGAAGTGTTTCCTTATACAATCAGAGTCGTATCAGAAGTACTTTCTTCCGCAGGGTCAACCTCGCAAGCTGCGGTTTGTGGATCCACCCTCGCCCTAATGCAAGCTGGTGTTCCACTTAAAGAACCGGTGGCGGGAATTTCTATCGGTTTGATTACAGACAAAAACGACAGGTCAAAATACGTAACTCTCACTGATATTGCCTACCAAGAAGATGCACAAGGTGATATGGATTTTAAAGTAGCTGGTACAAAAAATGGTATCACAGCCATCCAGATGGATATCAAACTCAACGGAATCTCTATGAAAATTCTAGAAGAAGCTTTGGAGAAAGCAAAAGTTGCAAGGATGACTATCCTTGGCGAAATGTTAAAAGTAATCCCGGCACCAAACAAAGAAGTGTCAGAACATGCACCAAAAGTTATTCTAATCAAGATTGACCCTTCCAAAATTGGTGAAGTAATAGGGTCTGGTGGAAAAGTAATTAACAAAATAATCGCAGAAACAGGTGCTGCAATCGATATCACCGACGAGGGTAACGTAACAATTAGCAGTGTTGATGTTGAATCGTGCAACAAAGCAGCCCAATGGGTTGAAGGAATTGTAAAAGAACCACAGCCGGGCGAGGAATATGAAGGCCCTGTAAAGCGCATTATGAATTTTGGCGCATTCGTAGAAATTATGCCAGGCAAAGAAGGTTTAGTTCACATTTCCAAACTTGCTCCTCACAGAGTTGAAAATGTTGAGGATGTTGTCAAAATTGGCCAGGTCGTAAAAGTTAAGGTGTCAGAAGTAGACGATCAAGGGAGATTAAATCTTACAATGATTCTGAACGATGAAGGTGGCTCAGGATCCGGCTCGGACAGAAATTCGGGGTCCGGTGGAGACAGGGGAGACAGAAATAATTCAGGAAGAAATTTTCAAAACAGTGGCAGAGATCAGAGAAGACCAAGAAGAAGTTACTAATTAGGCTCTTCAAATCATCCAAAATCACAATGTCCAAGATTTTTCGAACTAGAGGTTTAATACACAACCCTTTTCTGGTTTAATTATTCTTAAATGAATCAAGTCCCTGCCGAGTTCGAAGACATCAAACTTCTTGAAGACAAACTCCAGGCTGCATATTTGCCGCCCCAACTTCTAGCAAAAGCCAATGCCAACATCGAAAGACTAGTAAGACTTGCATCGGCACAAGGGTACAGCCAAGAATACGATTCAGTCGCACGTTTCATCGATTGGATTGTTAGTCTTCCTTGGAACAAAGAAAGCCAAGACAATCTTTCCTTAGAATCGGCGAAAAAGGTTCTAGATGCCAACCATTTTGGCCTCGAAAACATCAAAGAGAGAATCTTGGAGTTTATGTCCATAGAAAGTCTCAAGAAAGCAAAAGCAGAGAAATTTCATGCACCAGCCTTTTTACTATTAGGGCTAGTTGGTACAGGGAAGACAACGATGGCCTATTCCATAGCAGAATCTTTAGGTCGCAAATTTGGACGTATACCAATGGGTGGAATGGGAGACGCACTTCAGCTCAGAGGGCGGTCCCGTGCTTATCCAGATGCGGAACCTGGTCAAATTATGAAAGTACTAAGGCGTGTTGGAACAAAAAATCCAGTTATACTTCTGGACGAGATAGATCGAATTACCACAGAAGCCAAAGCAGATATCATGGGTGTCTTGGTTGAACTTTTGGACCCCGAGCAAAACAGTGGATTTCTAGACCATTTCATAGACCACCCATTTGATTTATCAGAAGTAATTTTTGTAACTACTGCAAACAACACAGCCAGTATCGCAACCGCTGTCCTGGACAGGCTCGAAGTAATAGAACTTCCAAGTTATTCTGACGAACAAAAAATCATCATTGGCAAAAATTACCTCTTACCTAGGGCGATTTCACACTCAGGATTAGAAGCGACAGACATCACAGTTGAAGACACCGTGTGGCAACAAGTCGTGAGGCCTCTTGGATTCGATGCGGGCATGAGAACGCTAGACCGAACAATCAAAGGTATCTGCGCAAAAATCGCAAAGCAAAAAATAGTAGGAAATTTCCAAAAGGTAACCCTTACTGCTACCAACTATAAGGGTTATTTACCTACATACTAGAGGTCACAAGCGACCTACTTAAAAAGAGGTCACAAGCGACCTACTTAAAAAGAGGTCACAAAGCGACCTATTCAAAGAAAGGGCACTTGTGACCTATTCGTAGAAATGTCACAAGCGACCTATTCAAAGAAAGGGCACTTGTGACCTATTCGTAGAAAGGTTATGTTATAACCTATAGCAATTATAAATTTACTGATGTACAATAACAAAGTCGTATGAAAAGACACTCCAGAAGATCGAAAGCAAAAACTCCGCCAATTCACTTAGAAAAAAAAGCTATCCTCTCAATCCTTGGAGTCGGACTTCTCGTATTCTCAGCCCTCACTTTATTGTCAGTTTTTACACAAACAGGACTGCTCGGATCAATAAAAGAAACACTTTTTGCCTATTTCGGAGTGGGAATAATCTTAGTTCCTATTTTCACCTCACTTTGTGCTTTGCCACTACTATCGTTCAAATTTAAGTTTACGAAACCAAATGTTTACGCAGGTTTTTTTACTGCAATTCTCTCAACAATCAGTCTTTTTGCTCCGTTTTCAAAAGACCTAGCAGGATCGATAGGTATTGCCATATGGTCAACTTTCGAACCACTACTCAGTGCTGGTGGCGCCTTTTTGGTACTTTTCTTTGGCCTTACAGCATCCTTAATAATCGCAACAAACACAAGCCCACATCAGGTTTTGGAGACGCTCACAGCTTTTTTCAGTAAAATCTCTTCCGCTCTCAAATCAATAAAAGAAAAAGTGCCAGTGGCACACAAGCCAAGCTTTATTACAAAGTCACCAACAAATCCCCAAAAAAACAGACCTCTTAGGAGTCTGGACACGGCCCAAGTTCAGCCTGTCGGTTTATCGCAAAGTCCAATAATAAATTCACCAGGTCAGAATAAAATCTGGCAATATCCACCCCTGTCTCTACTGGGTGAAGCCAGAGGCACAGCAAATCGAGGTAACACAAAACAGAATGCCAATGTAATTGAAAAAACACTTGAAAGTTTTGGAATATCTGCCAAAGTTAAGGAGGTAAATAATGGTCCTACTGTCACTCAGTATGCACTCGAAATAACAAGAGGAACAAGACTTGCCAAAATTCTTACTCTGCAAAACGATCTCGCACTGGCCCTGGCAACACCGACGGGCAACGTGAGAATTGAAGCACCAATCCCAGGAAAATCCCTAGTTGGCATAGAAATCCCAAATATTTCCCCAGAGATGGTAAGTCTCAAAACTGTTCTATCAAACGATCAGATGTGGGCAAATAAATCAAAGCTTGCAATCGCCTTAGGTGTGGATGTTTCAGGCAATCCCGTCATTACCGACATAAGCAAAATGCCTCACGTACTAATTGCAGGCACAACAGGTTCAGGAAAATCTGTTTTAATGAACGCGCTTATCGCCACAATCCTTTTTCGGGCAAGCCCTCAGGAAGTTAAATTAATTCTTGTGGATCCAAAAAAAGTTGAGATGACAGATTACAACGATATTCCGCACTTACTTACCCCAGTAATTGTTGAATCGGACAAAATCCTTTCCGCATTAAAATGGGCAACGGCAGAGATGGATCGACGATATAATATATTCCGCGACGCACAGGTAAGGAATATCGGAGGCTACAACGAATTGTCCGGATTCCAAGCACTCCCTTACATCGTAATCGTCATCGACGAGCTCCAAAACCTCATGGAGTTTGCGCCAGTCGAAGTAGAGGACTGCATAGTCCGCTTAGCATCAATGGCCAGAGCCACTGGCATACACCTTGTCCTTGCAACACAAAGACCATCGGTTGACGTTATAACCGGCATTATCAAAGCGAACATTCCATGCAGAATTGCATTCAATGTGTCTTCGATGGTTGATTCAAGAGTAATTCTCGACTCGCCAGGAGCAGAAAAACTGCTTGGCAAAGGAGACATGCTTTTTGTACCACCAGATGCCTCCAAACCAATGCGTATTCAAGGAGTATATGTTTCCGACGCAGAGCTAAGAAACCTTATCGGATTCCTCAAAAGATCTGGAATAGAGCCAGACTACACAGAAGAAGTGATCCAAATGCCAGTTGGCAAAATGAAGGCTGGAAGCGGTGAGTCATCAGGCTCCGAAGACGAACTATTTGAAGAAGCAGTAAGAACAATCTGTCAATATGATCGAGCCTCTGCATCCCTACTGCAACGCAGACTTAAAATTGGATACGCTCGTGCGGCAAGGCTACTGGATGAACTAGAAAGCGAAGGAATAGTCGGTGTGGGTGACGGCTCAAAACCAAGAGACGTCCTAATTAAAAATCCAGACGAGTACTTCCAATCAAAGGCACAAGCACAATCGACTGCGCAGTAAAATTTTATGCAAAAGTTTGGAGATCTAATCAAGGCCGAAAGAAAGAGGAAAAAACTTTCTTTAGACAAAGTAGCCCAAGATCTGGCAATTAAAAAGGAACACCTAGAGGCACTAGAATCCGAAAATTGGAACAGCATGCCAGAACCCGCATTTATCAAAGGTTATGCAAAAAGCTATGTAGATTATCTAAATTTAGACGCCAATTACGCACTTGCGCTCTACAGAAGAGATTTTGATGAGAAAAAATACCCTAAGCCAAACCAGCCCAAAAAAGAAAAAAGATTCTTCATCACACCCAATAAAATAACCAACACAGTATTCGCACTGGCAGTTGTCGGTTTTTTTGCCTATATCGCCATCCAATATTCCTCGATATTCTCATCACCAAAACTTGAGATTCTAAATCCAAAAGAAAATGAGACTACATCAGTTCCAGCCATCCAAATAGAAGGTAAGGCCGAAAAGGGTGCGACAGTTGCAATAAACGGGCAATTTACAGCAGTAGACGCAAATGGAAACTTTTCTCAGCAATATATGTTAGAAGAAGGGAAAAATTCAATAGAAATTGTCGCCTCATTCAGACTGTCGCCAAAAAGTAAAATCACAAGAGATATACGTCGCATTAACTAACAAATTGACAACTCACCCCCGTTAAGGTATACATTTCTTTACCAAACAACTGCCCATGGACGCAACACAAGCAATTCTACTATCCGCAATCGTCGTACTGGCAATATTTATTATTGCAGTTGGCACTCAAGCATTCTTAACGCTCAAAGATCTGCGCAAAACTCTCAAAAAAGCAAATAAACTAATGGATGATGCAGAAAATATCGTCTCTCAAGTAAAAAAACCAATTGAAGCCGCAGGTAATGTGTTCACAGCTGTAACCGCAGGCGCAGGAATTGCCCATATCATAAAAAGATTCACAAGCGACAAAAAATGAGCGAAAAAAAGGACGATAACCCCGCAGGAGCAATCCCAGCATTTCTAACAGGTGCCGCAGTTGGCGCATTTGTTGCGTATCTTTTTACAACAGAAAGTGGCAAGAAAATCAAAGACGAGCTCCTAAAAGAAGGAGCAAAATTACTCGATAACCTTCCCGAAGAATTCACAAAATTTAAAGATAGTGCCCAGGACGAGAGCGAGAAACTTTTAGAAGAAGTGAAAGAGAAAAAAATTGAGTTAGATACAGAAGTTAAAGAGGCAGCAAGGGAAGTAAAAAAACAAACGCAAGACGCAGTTGAAGCCGTACAAAGAGTGGCAGCAGAGGTCCCCGAAGAAGTTGCCAAGATTCAAAAAAAAGGCCGACGCTTCTTCTTCTCCAAAAAATCTTCAACACACGAATCTTAAACGAGCTACTCTGTCTATTTTTTACTGACACGGACTAGTGTTTTTTCACTAACTTATTAACTACGAAAATAGTAAAGAGTGAGGCAGCTAAACTTGGATACAATATTCCTACGCTGAAAATTTCTGATTGATCTAAACTCGGGAGAAGTATCTTCAAAGCATACGCAAATAATATAAAAGAAAAATATCCAGAAACGAGAGGGATTATAAATCGTTTATTAAACACGAGAATACCCAGGATAATCAACAACGGTATCCCAATTACCATCCAATCAGTTGGGTACAATCTGTGATTAGATAAATATGGAGCGAGCACAAATATTATGAAAAAATATGCAAATATTCCAGCCAGAACGATTAAAATTAACCTGATTCACTTATATTAACATTTAACTGGTTGCTATATTGCTGCTATGACATCAACCGAACTCAGGCAAAAATATCTAAAGTTTTTCAAGACAAGGGTCACAAAATAATTCCACCAGCACCCCGACAGTGAATCCTAAGAAAGTCCTTGAAAAGTCCTGATATTTGTGATATCATAGCTTTATGATCACACAGCAAACCCAAATAAAAATAAACCTTCCAGTCCAGCTAAAAGATTTTGTGGAAAGCAGGGCATCTAGATTTGGCATTCCTGTTGCCAGCTATATCAAACATCTGATCATAAAAGATGTCGGCGAAATGGAATACCCAACATTCGAACCATCCGAACGTACAATAAAAGCATCCAAAAAAGCGCTTAAAAACAGGCATAAAGCAATCAGGGTAAAAGGCGATATTGGTAAGTTTCTGGAAAATCTATGAAGGCAATAGATTTTGACGCAGATGTTGCCAAAAAAATAAGAAAAATCCGTACTAAAGACAAAAAACTCTTCATAAAAATTCAGAAACAACTAAGACTGTTTCAAAATGATCCTCATCATAATTCCCTAAAATTACATAAACTTGGAAGAAGCTTAAAAAATATTTGGAGCATTTCAATAGACAGAAGTATAAGAATGCTTTATATGGAAATCGAGGAAACAATCTATTTTATAGATATTGGCACCCACGACGAAGTTTACAAAAAATAAAATCCTGCCGCAGCTTTTTCTCAAACGTCACACCAGCGGAGAGGGCTAGGTCGAAAATTATTCCTAACTGATTTTAGTATTAAATTGCTATAATTAACCACAAATGACCTCAATCGAACTTCGCCAGAAATATTTAAAGTTTTTCCAAGACAAGGGTCACCAAATAATTCCATCAGCTTCTTTAATCCCACCCCAAGAAGTAGAACTTGCAGGAACCGAACGTGTTTTGTTCACAACCGCTGGCATGCATCCCCTAATCCCATATCTACTGGGCAAACAACACCCAGCAGGAACCAGGCTTGTAAACGTTCAAAAATGTTTAAGAACAGATGATATTGATGAGGTGGGTGACACAGCACACAATACTTTTTTTGAAATGCTTGGTAATTGGTCCTTAGGTGACTATGGCAAAGGGCAGGCAATTAGCTGGTCATATGAATTTTTAATAAACAAACTAAAGTTAGATGCCAACCGGCTCTATGTTTCTGTCTTTGCCGGAGATTCTGACGCTCCTTTCGATCAGGAATCTTATGATACTTGGTTAAAGGTGGGTATGTCCCAAGATCACATTTTTAAATACGGCAAAGAAGACAACTGGTGGCCAACAGGTGGAGACAAACCTGGTCCACAAGGTCCAGACACAGAAATGTTTTACGATCTTGACCCTACCTCAAAATCAAAAGTCGACCCTTCCCAAAACAACCAACGATTCGTAGAGATCTGGAACGATGTCTTTATGCAATATCAAAGGAACGATAATGGATCTTACTCCGAACTCAAGCAAAAAAACGTAGACACCGGCATGGGACTTGAGCGAATACTCACAGTTTTGCAAAATGCTCCATCAATTTACGAAACAGACGTTTTCTTGCCAACAATGAAAAAAATTGAGGAATTATCAAGTCAATATATCCAGTCATCTGCACGTGTTGTAGCAGACCACATTCGCGCAGCTGTATTCTTAATATCAGATGGTGTTAGTCCGTCCAACGTCGAGAGAGGCTACATTCTAAGACGACTGATAAGGCGATCAATAAGGCACGCAGCACTTCTTAAAATAGAATCAGACTTTTTAGAAGATGTAGCAACAAGTTTTATCAAAACTTACGAGATTACTTACCCAAAGCTCGTTGAACACCAAGACTTAATAATTAAAGAGTTAAAAGATGAAGAGGTAAAGTTTAAAAAAGCACTCACATCCGGCATCCACGAATTCGAGAAAATAAGCGGTAATATTAGCGCCAAAGACGCATTTGACCTTTATCAGAATTTTGGTTTTCCCATAGAGTTAACAGTTGAACTAGCAAAGGAAAAGAATAAGAAAGTCGACGTAGTTGCCTATCAAAAACTACTTAAAGATCATCAACAAAAATCTCGCTATGCACAAGCTTCTGCAAAAGGCGGTCTTTCCACCCAAACAGACCATGCGGCAAAGCTTCACACCGCAACACATCTTATGCATCAAGCGCTCCGAGACGTACTTGGCAATCATGCCCATCAAATAGGTTCACACATAACAGACGAACGTTTGCGTTTTGACTTTTCGCATACAGACAAAATAACAGAAGAAGAAATACAAAAAGTAGAAGAAATAGTAAACCTCAAAATAAAGGAGAATATGCCTGTGCAAAAAACTACAATGCCAAAAAAAGCAGCAGACGAACTCGGTGCAATTGGCTTGTTCGACGACAAATACGGAGACGTAGTTAACATTTATTACATGAGCAAAACGAGTGATATAAAAGCTGCATATTCAAAAGAATTTTGCGGTGGACCCCATGCAAAAGATACAGGAAGCCTCGGCAAATTCAAGATCATAAAAGAAGAATCCGCAGGGTCTGGAAAAAGAAGAATTTATGCTACAATAAATTAAACTATGGATCCGACTGCCCCAAAAAATAACGGACAAAATCCGCCCAGCGCAAATCCACAAACTCCGATACAACCGGGTCAATTTGTTGTAGCGGGTGATGACGCTCTAACAGCTCCTCAAGTTGCAACACCAATTGCTCCACCACCACCACCACAACCTGCTGTAAGCTTGGCAGGAGAAAGGCAAGCTGGTGCAGAACCCCAAATACTGGCAAGTACGCCAGCAAGCGGTGGCTCGACTCAACCAGACCCAACGCCATTTAGCCAACCAGTACCAGGTATTCCATCAGCAGATAGTGCCGCACAAGCCGTGCAGTCAGTAGGAGATCCGCCAAAAGGTGGAGGATCAAAGAAAATACTCGTGCTACTTGCCGTTGTTGTATTGCTTGGGATAATCGCCGCGGTTGTTTACTTTTTCGTGCTTCCGCAGATTCAGAAAAAAGAAGAAACAACAGCAACAACGGACGTTTTAGTCGAGGAGCCATCGCCAACACCTCAAGTCACAGACGGTGGTTTTGGTGAAATTCCAGAGTCGACTACTACTGCCTCACCATCAACTACAGACCTTCCACCAGAGACGGCTGTTGACCCTCTAGCCAGCCCTGCTCAATAGCTTCGAAGAAGTTACATCAGCGAGCAAAGTGAGGCTGATATAACAAAAGAGGACTTACAATATGGGTGTGAATATTCTTGGAAAATTACTAAAGCGCGAAGCAGACGAAGAAACGAATTATCTCGCCTTAACCATCACACCAAACAAAATTTTAGCTTCAATCTGGAAGCAAAACGGTGAGCAGATTAGCTTTGAAGGCTACAGCGAAAAAGAATTTAACAGCGTAGACAGCCTGATTCATGAGGCTGCCGTGGCGATAGATAGTGCCGCAAAAAATATTAAAAGTGATGTAAGTCAAGTCGTATTTGGACTGTCCAACTATTGGTTTGAGGACGATAAACCCGCGAAAGAAACCGAAGACATTCTCAAAAATTTAGCGCAAAAGCTAGAACTTGACGCTCAGGCTTTTGTTCCTCTGTCAGCATCGATAACCCACTTTGAAAAAATAAAAGGAAATCTTGATGAGGTAATTCTTATCGGCGCCTTTAAAAACTACACGGAAATAAGTCTAGTAATAAACGGTAACACCACCACCAAAGAACACAAAGGTGATTCAAATCTCAGCAATATAAAAAGCATAATTTCTGACATTGGCCAAAGTCCTGAGAAAGTATTGCCAAAAACTGTAATTATTTTTGGTGACAACGCACATCACATCAAAAAAGAACTGGAAAAATATGAAAATGCTTTTACCAAAGGAACGAGATTTGAAATCATAACCAATCAACAACTAGCACAGTGCATCGCATACTCTCAGGCCGCAGATGTAATTGGCCACGAACCAACAATTTCAAATTCTGCACCAGTGCTTGCGTCCGAAGAATTGGTTTCAGATAAGGGTTCTGAATTTGAGTTTATAGAAGGAGGAGATATTTTAAAGACTAACGAAGCAAATTTACCGAGCGAAACAATCTCAGAGTCCAATGTAAGTGAACCAGTTTCCCTAGATGAATATGCAGTGGAGGTGGATCATAAACAACAGCAACACTACCAACCACCCCCAAAAAGACTAGAAGAATCCCAGAGTCCAAAAAAGAAAAGCATAATGGAAACACTAACAACTCTTAACTGGACAAATGCTCTCACAAAAGGAGGAAAGAAAAAATTATTAATTCCAGTTGTGGTGCTTGTGCTCTCTCTATTGGCAGTAGGATATCTTGCTTCTTACACACTCACTAGTGCTCAGGTTTTAATAAAAGCAAGCTCTAAACCATTTGAAGACACCTTTGATGTAACAGTTGCAAGCGGCGCAGCCCTCGACACCGCAAGATCAAGAATCCCGGGAGAAGAAACAACTTCAATTGTCGCAGAATCCAGTCAAACCAATGCTACGGGAACAAAGAAAACAGGAAACAGCGCAAAAGGCGAAGTGAAAGTTCTTAATTGGACAACATCTTCAAAAAGTTTCGATGCAAACACAATTATCATATCCAAAAACGGTGTAAAGTTTGAACTAACAGGAAGTGTACAAATCGCCTCACGAAGCGCTTCAACTCCTGGTGAGTCAACAGTAAGCGTCGAAGCTCAAGATTTTGGAACAAATGGAAATGTTAGTTCAGGTTCAGAGTTTACCTTTCAACAGCATGATGAGCTTTTGTATAGTGCAAAAAGCGAGAATGCATTCTCCGGTGGTGACGAAAAAGAAATAACCGTAATCACAAAACAAGACCAAGATCAACTCTCCAAAAAACTTCAAGACAGTCTTACTCAAAAGGCAAAAGACGATCTAAAACAAAAAGTTCAAGGCCAGAATATCAAAGACGAATCAATAGAAATAAAAGTGCTCGAAAAACAATTTGACAAAAACATCGACCAAGAAGGCTCCACCCTAACTCTCGACATGGAAATTCAAGCATCGGCCCTTTCATATAGAGAAGAAACACTCAAAGAACTTTTATCAAAATTGGCACAAGAAAGTGGTCAAGCGAGTTTCGAGTCCAAACCAGAGAACGTAGACATACTAGAACTAGACGTCACAAGATCTAAGGGGACACTTAATCTAGAGGGAAAATATAGAGCCAACTTAACCCCCAAAGTGAGCGAAGATGAAATAAAAACAAATATTGCCGGCAAAAGTCAAAAATCTGCTCGCGAAATAATAAAACAGAACCCAGATATCTCAGGAGTAGAATTTTCATTCTCACCGAATTTAGCGATATTTTCATCGCTTCCAAAGAACAAAGAGAAAATAACAATAAAAGTTGAAGCCATTAAGTGAACCTAGAAATATACTCAAAAGACCCACCACAAGAGTACGACTTTGAAAAAGGAAAACAAAAAGATCGTGCATTCGCACTCGTATTGTCCACGATTGGAATAATCTCAATTGCTGTGGCAATTGGTCCAATTTTAATTTGGTCTTTTTCTGCTCTTCCAATGCTTGGATCAAGCTCCAAAAATGCCCCAATACCAAGTGGACAAGTCTTATCACTTTCAGATCAAAGTATTAATGTGAACGTAGCAGAGTATGTAGACGGATTCTCTTACTTTACGACAGATTACAAGCCAACAGAGGAGCGGCCAGAAGAATTTTATATTTCTATTCCGAAACTTAATGTTAAAAATGCCACAGTCAAAGTTGATTACTTAAATTTTTACGAGAACCTCTCGCACTTCCCAGGAACAGCACTCCCGGGCGAAGTCGGAAACGCATTTATAACTGGGCATTCTGTCTTGCCACAATTTACCGATCCAGAAAATTACCGTACAATTTTTTCCAAACTTCCAGAGTTGGAAGTTGGAGATGTTATTAACATCGAATCGGAAGGGGCTAGTTATAAATATATCGTACAGTATAAAAAAATCGTTAGTCCAAAAGATATTTCTGTATTAAAACCGATTTCAAAAGGTGCAAAAAACTTAACGCTTATGACTTGTGTACCACCTGGCACTAGCATAAAAAGAATGGTTGTTGTAGCCGCACTTGCAGACTAACCTCAGATTGACTTTTACTTTTACTAGTTCGACAATTGTCTTGTGATTTTAGGCATCGACCTTGGCAAAAAAACAACTGGAATTGCAAGTTCGTCTGGAACTATTGCTACGCCGCTTGCAACGATAAAGCACAGTAGTCTTGACCAGTCAGTAGAAAAAATATCAAAAGTTGCAAACGAAGAGCAAGCAAAAATTGTAATTATTGGTTTTGTCGAAGGGAAAATTAAAGTTTATTTCCAAGACTTTGCAAAAAAATTTAAAGAAAAAAATCCTCAAATCGAAATTGTCATGCAAGACGAAACACTAACATCTAGACAAGCCCTAGAGACAATGATTAATATGGGCATATCCAAAAGCAAAAGAAAAGCCAAAGAACACGAAATAGCGGCAAGCATCATCCTGCAGGAGTATTTAGATAGCAAATAAATGATTAAGAAAATAATCGCACCAGTACAAGCGTGGATATTGCTACAAGGCAAATGCGTGGGTTGCGGCAAAAATCTCAGCCTAGCCAAAAAATTTAAAAGGCAAGACAATACCGACAAAGTTGTATGTTCTTGCAATAGAATATTTATATTCGATAAAAGAACTGGTCGTTACAAAAGAGCCAGACATGAGGAGATAGCAGATTAAATTTACAAAAAGAACTCTGATTTTTGCGCTAATTTTTCTAGCTTTAGTTCTGTCGCCAGTTTACATTTTTCTTGTTTATCAGACCCAATTAACTCCTATTTCAAAAAACGCGTCAGAACCGAAAATATTTGTAATCACGCCAGGTGAGCCGATAACAGTAATCGCACAGAATCTCAAAGAAGAAGATTTGATTAAAAGTCCATTCGCATTCAGGTTACTTGTAGCTCAACTTGGAGTTGGTAAATCCATCCAAGCTGGAGACTTCAAACTTTCCGCTGATATGTCGTCAAAAAATATTGCACTGGAACTAACACATGGCGCAATAGATATTTGGATAACACTGCCGGAAGGTTTGAGAATAGAGGAGCAGGCAAACATCATAGAAGCAAAACTTAAGTTTGGAGGAAACGCAATTTACAATTTTGATAAAAAGGAATATATCAAACTAGCCGAAGAAGGCTATATGTTCCCAGACACGTACTTAATTCCCAAAGACGCGACAGCTGAATTTGTTGCAAGCCAACTAAGACAAACATTCAAAGATAAAGTAGAAGATTCCATAATCGCGAAATCAAAGACAGATCTGTCAACGGAAGATATCGTGATTATTGCATCGCTTCTTGAGCGCGAAGCAAAAACCGCGCAAGAAAAACCTACAATTGCAGGAATAATCAACAATAGGATCGATGATGGAATGCCACTACAAATTGACGCAACCGTACAATATGCTAAAGGTTATGATAGTTCCGAAAATACGTGGTGGCCACAAATCACTGTTGACGATTACAAATCAGTAAAGTCTCAATACAATACCTATCTTAATCAAGGGTTACCTCCTGCGCCAATCTCAAATCCAGGCATAGATTCTATCCGCGCAGCACTAGAGGCCGAAAAAACTGATTATCTTTATTATCTCCACGACGCAGAAGGCAAGATCCACTACGGGACAACTGTAGAAGAGCACAATCAAAATATACAGAACTACCTATAGCGAGTATTGACAACCTTTTAAGCAGGTGGTATAAATCAACAGCACAATCCTAAACAAGGGGGTATTTTTGTGTACCTCTTTGTTTCGCGTTGTTTAACTGAAGTTTCCTGTGGATCATACCAAC
>Ga0163144_10000837_pt1 | contig 73064 bp, 61 predicted proteins | sample OliLak19BULKMAT1_FD_123175 | JGI IMG/M metagenome (GOLD analysis project Ga0163144, IMG submission 123175) | Freshwater microbial mat bacterial communities from Lake Vanda, McMurdo Dry Valleys, Antarctica - Oligotrophic Lake LV.19.BULKMAT1 | ecosystem: Environmental > Aquatic > Freshwater >... | reverse complement strand
CACCTCAAATATTGTTTCTTTGATTTTCAGTGGTTTAGACTGGTTTATGCAAGATTTTGGAATGCCAAAAGGAGTTGCGACAATACACCAGGCTAACTTATAAAAAATCCTTTATATCCTCAAGCGGGCTTAGTATATTAAGCATGTCTTTATTGGTAACATGCAGGTAGCGAAGTGTTGTTTTTATATCGTTATGCCCCAGTAACTTCTGGATGAACACTACATCTGTACCCTTATCGAGCAAATGAGTGGCAAAGCTGTGCCTGAGCATATGCATACTACCTGTTTTGCTGATCCCGGCTTTAGTTTTTGCAGCTTTAATAATTGCTTCAAGGCTTCTCACGCTATAGCGGGTTTCTTTATATTGCCCTTCAAATAAATATTTCTCTGGCTTATAAATGGTTTGATATTCTCTCAACATTATAAGCATTACCGGACTCAGGCTAACAACCCGGTCTTTTTTGCCTTTAGCTCTACGAATCATTAAGAGCCGTCGGTTTTCGTCTACATCCTTTATATCCAGCCCGGTTATTTCGCTTACCCTTAATCCGCAGGCATACCCAATCATTATCATGGTTCTATGCTTCACATTTTCAATGGCTTTTATAAGTCTTATCATCTCTTCTTTGCTGAGCACTTTTGGTAATTGTATCCCTTTTTTGGGTCTGGGAATATCCCAAAAAAACTTCTCTCTCTTCAGCACCTGTTCATAATAAAATTTAAGTGCATTCATCCTGCTATGCAAAGTATTTTCAGTTAACGCTAATTTTTCAAGACAATATTGCAGGTAGTCCTTAATTCGCTGCACAGTGAAATCATCTGCGGGATGATGACGGATCGTTCTTAAAAAAACACCCACTTCGTTTAAATAGGTTTTTAATGTAGAGGCACTGTACCCTTTTAATTTCAGCCGCTGCTCCATAGCAGGTAGCACATGGGCATTAATAGCATGAACTTTTTCAGCTTTTTTAATGACCGCTGTTTTAGCTACAGGCTTTTGGATGGCCGGTACCTGCCGCCATACTGCAGGTAGGGCTTGTCGTATTCCTGCTCCTTGTTTTTTCGGGGCAGACGAATCAACCGTACTATTTTTCTTTCTCGCTACCAGGTATTGCTCTAATTCATGTTGCTCTATACGGGCCAGTCCCTTAAAAGCAAATACAATCTCATTATACTTTTCCTTACTCAGCGGCACATACCAGCACCGGTACGTCCTTGACCACCGGGCATTTTTTATTTTTCGCACCGCTCTATTCAATGCTGCCGTTGAGGGAAAATAGATACCTATATTTTCCACACCATTATGCTGCAACGGTTGTAGGGTTACTGTTTCCATACCTGTTTTGGCTGACTGAATATAAAAAGAATCTTCATCCCATCTATACCACTTTCAGGTATAAATTGAAAAACGGTGTTCCTGCTTTTCGTAAAAGGTGAATATGGGTTCTACTGCTGAGAGGCTGCCCGACAGCAGCGGTTACCCCGGTGAGGGTTGGTGCGGGGCCTGCGCCGGAGTAATAGCGGATGGCGGGTACTGCAGCCGACCGGAGATCGGGACGATGAGAGCCCCCAAAAAAATTATCCTTCCAAATGAATCGTGAACACGATCATCCGCGACTGTATCTTATCAAATACATTGGAGAATTTTAAGTTGGCATCCCTGGCGTGGATATTTCTCAGCCCATTGCTGATCTTGATCTCCGGAGAAAAAATAAAACTGGGGAAATAAAAATTAAAACCGATCCCGAACTCCGGACCGAAATCATATTTTTCGATCTTGACCAGGTCCTCCGCTTTTTTTGCACGGGCATTACTGGCCATATCAATATCCGCTTTAAAACCCAGCAGCGTATAGACCCGGAAATTGCCGATCCGGTCGCTCTGAAATTTTAACTGGATAGGAAAGGCTGCAATAATGGATTCTACTTTTTTGGTTACATCGGTTTCGTTATTAATATCCGGGTACTTGAGCCGGTAATGGATATTGCGCTCCACAAACATCAGTTGCGGATTGAAACGTAATTGAAAGCGATTGGATAATCGGGCCGTGGCCTGGAACCCAAGGGTGATACCACCCGAATTGGTGGGCTCAGCTATATACACACTGTCACTGGCTAAAAAAACCGGGTGTAAAGAAGTTTGAAAACGGGCCAGGTTAATACCCAGGCTCATCCCAAAATAATAAGGCTTGCTGTCCTGGTCGGTACGGTTCATCTCTACCTTACTGAAAGGATAGTATTGGGCCTGAACGGATTGGAAAAGCAGGAGCGGGCCAACCAACAATACCAACAGGGTTTTTATTTTTGGTGAGCTCAACCGGCTTGCGGGGCCAACTTTTTTCCGGAGTAAATGCAACATATTCCTAAGCTTAGCGGTTCAAATTCCGTTTCGGAGAATCCCACTTTTTTTAAAATGTCAGTAAATAAATGGCGGTCGGGAAATGCATTGGACGACTCATTCAAATATTGATAGGCCTCTTTGTTTTGTTTGAACCATCGTGCCACCTGCGGCGCCACAATGCCCATGTACAGATTATATAAACGCTTAACAGGCTTACCCTGTGGTTTTGAAAATTCCAGTACGATCAAGCGGCCTCCGGGCTTCAATACCCGAAGCATTTCTGCCAGACCTTTTTCCAGGTTCTCAAAATTCCGTACACCAAAAGCCACCATCACGGCATCAAACGTATTTTCTGGAAAATTTATTGTTTCTGAATCACCCTGCTGTAACTGGATTTTATCCCCAAGTCCCTCTTTTTCAATCTTTTTCTTTCCGAGCTCCAGCATCCCTTCAGAGATATCAATCCCGATAACCTGGTCGGGCTTCAGCAGTTTATAGGTTAATAAAGCCATATCCGCAGTGCCGGTAGCAACATCCAGTACCTTGCGGGGATGGTATTGTCTCAGCTTCCGAATAGCTTTTTTCCGCCAGCCGATATCTGTACGGGCCGAGAGGAACCGGTTCATTTTATCATAGTTGCCGGCTATTTTATCAAACATATCCGCTACCTGTTCTTTCTTCGTTTTAGAAGAGTCTTTGAACGGGGTAATATGATCGTGAGGTTGTGGGTTTGACATGAGGTGCAAAGGTAAAACAAGTTTGTAGTTTATCCACCGCGTCCTGCGGATAGTTTATCGTGCCAGGGCAGGCGGTTTCCCGTTATCTTGCAGGCCGATGGAAATTATTTCAGCCGAATACGTCATCAGCAGCCCGGGGTACAAGGATTGCCCGCAGGCCAATCAGCCCGAATATGCCTTTATTGGCCGCAGTAACGTGGGCAAATCTTCCCTGATCAATATGCTTACGAATAAGAATGGATTGGCGAAAATATCATCTACCCCCGGCAAGACCCAACTGCTGAACCACTTTGAGATCATTTCCTCTGACAAAAAAAAATGGTACCTCGTAGATCTTCCCGGTTACGGTTATGCGGCTACGGTATCTCAAAAAGCCCGTAATAACTGGGGCAATATGATCGAATCCTACATCCGGAAAAGGGAAAACCTAGTTTGTGTATTTGTGCTGATCGACAGTCGTCATGAACCCCAGGCCATCGATCTGGAATTTATTAATCAATTAGGAGAGTGGCAGGTACCTTTTGTGCTGGTTTTTACTAAAACAGATAAGAATAAACCGGGGGCAACTGAACGAAATATTGCACATTTCATGAATGTTTTGTCGGGGCAATGGGAAGAAAGTCCGCCACATTTTGTGACATCTGCCACTAAAAAAGCAGGGCGTAAGCCGATATTGGATTATATAGGTGTTCTGAATCGTAGTTATACGCGTATATAATACATATCCTTAAAAAATACCCCTTTTGTGGTATCGTTTGTTTGCTTTATTAAACCTAATTTTGCCCTATTAAACCTACAAGCCTACAACCTGCTTATGAAAGCAATCTTATCCGAAAAAAATTTAGTAGTGATACTATTTGTGATGGTACTCATTACTTTCTCGCTTGCTCAGGAAGACAGCAAGAAGATGGAAAAAATGTATTCAGGCACAACCACTGTTACAGTTTCTTCATTGGTTTCTCTCTACCCGGCAAGAGCGCCGGAACAAAAGGATATCCTTCCTGTTAAAAAGTAATAAACAATGACGAAACCGTTGCATCCCCGGCGGTTTAATTTATCTCAAACTCATCAGCATGAAGAAGCTATTATGCCTGCTTGCGTTTGTTTGTGGAATCGACGGTTATTCCCAGGTTGATACGATTGCTGTAAAAACAAGAAATCTAAAACAATTAGTGGTCGATGATTCCGCCCTCCTGCACATTCAGCAATGGGCCGACAGTGCCATAACAAATCTTCGTTTGCCTGATAGCAACCAGGTGAGTGATAACATTTCCCGCACTATGAACAGTATCCTGGAATTGCAACGGGAACGAAAAGCCAGAGAGAAAAAAGCAGCCATGGTTCGTATTGGGATCGGGCTTGTTTTACTGGCCGTACTGGTCATTGGCTGGAGAAGAAGGAGAAAAGTAGAGAGGTAGATCGTACTGGCAGAGGAACACTCCGCAAGAAAAAGGTTGCTGGCTGGTACCCGTTAGTTCACCACTTTGTTGGCACAACTACTGCTTGCAAAAGCTTCCGGTTTGGCTTTAAAGGCAAAGCCCATCCCGAGAATATACCCCATCGCTTCCTTAAGGGCATCATTACTTTTGAAATGCGGGTTCGTGTTAATGTCTGCATGTACTTCCATGTCCACATTGTAAAGGGTAAACAGGTTGCAGAGTTCATACGCAATTTCAATGCTCTTGGCCACTTCCATCAGCATCCGTTCTTTGATGGTAAACTGCTGACGGGTTTTCTCATTGTGGATGAACATAAAGCCACCATGCCCTTCCCGCAAAAAAACAATGACCGTGGCAAATTCTGTTTCCTTTCCTTTTACCTGTGAGTCGGTGCCGATACAGACCTTTAAACGGAATCCTTTTTGTATTTCCCGCTTAATTGCATTTTCCACAGCTTCCATGATGGGTAATTCAATCGGGTCGCCATTAAATTTTCTCCAAATCATAAAAAAAGAGGTTTTCCCAAGTTACAGGAAAACCTCTTATAAACAATAGGGGGTACGGATTATTGTCCCGCCTGTGGCGGAACTTGAAAAAGTTTATTGCTTAACAAATCGATCTATCCACTGCTCGGTACCACTGGCAAAACGGATGATGTAGGTGCCGGCAGCAACGTTGCTGGTATTGATCGTATTCAGGCCATTGGTCAATTGTCCTTTGCTGACAGTTTTGCCACTAAATTCATAAATGGCATAGCTATACGTACCGGGGCTGTTGACCACTACGGATGTGTTACTGATATTGCTGACTAATTTGGGCCAGCTGGCAGTGCCGGTATTCCGCAATGAAATAACATTAGAATAATATTGATGACCATTATCAAAGGTTACGTTCAACCGGTATTGTGCCGTGGTTGATACAAATGGTTTGTACATGAACGAACGCAGGTTGCTGGTCGGTTCGGTTACAGGACTAAAATTTCTGCCATCAGTAGAAATTTCCAGTATTTGTCTGGTGATAGCCTCATCGGCATCAATGAGCCAGGTAAGCCGGTGTTTATCATTCACCAGGTCTCCGCTCAGTTCAAGTCTTCTCAGGGGTAATACACCGGACATATAAGTGCCATTTAATGCATAGGACCCGAGGCTGGCATAGTTAGGGGCGTAGATATTTCCTTTTCCTTCTATTTTGAGGTAATAGATTCCCTGGGTAAGCGTGGTATCTATTACGGAGCTGAGAGTGGTACCGGGATTATAAACATTCAATTGCGTTTGTGCGCTGTTATAAAGGGTGATCTGCAGGTCTACATTGGAGCCGATATTACCTGTACCTACATTATAAGGGATCGCACTCAATAGAAAACGTCCGACGGCCGGTTGGGTAAACTTGATCATATCCTGATCGGTATTCTGTCCGATAATACCGTTGACGGTAAAACGATTGCTTATGAAAGGAGCATTGATAGCACCTGCAAAAGTGGCCGGGTAGTCGTCGGCGCGGAAACCAAAGCCGTTGGTGGCGCTGGTAATAATACTCAGGTCAGTTTGGAAACTTGTACAGCCATATGAATTGGGCCCATTATTCCACAACGTAAGGTTTCGGTAATAGCCAGCTCCCATGATCGGAGCCCAGCCTATTTCCCCCGATCCCAGGCCATAGTTATAGTCAGATGTTTTTACACAGTTGAGATCATAGGTGGACTGGTGATAAAGACCAAGGGTATGGCCTGCTTCATGTGCAGCTGCTTCGGCTATATTTTTTTCATTGTAGGAAAGCAAAGCGCTGAATACAAAACAAGGCGTGTCGTCAGCCCATGTAAAGGAGTTCAAAAAAGCCACACCACCTGCTGATCCATACCAGTCGGAAGTAACGGTCAGGATCACCCGCATTCTTTTATTGGCGGGGGCGGCCAGGTATTTACTTTCGTCGGTGGTGATGTTAACATTAAAGGGGCGATAATCTTCAGCCACCCGGTTAAAAACCGAAGTGATCTGGGCATTAGCTAAGCCGGAGGCGCCGCAAACGATAGGCCCGGCATAGTTCCAGCTCGTAGCAGTTACGGTATGGCCATCAAAGTCAAGAAGAATTACTGCCGAAGCGGCTGTGTTACTGTTTAACAGCGGAACCTGGGCAGTTGCGCTCATGGTGCTGTTCAGAGACAGCAGCATAAGAACTGATTGGAGTAGGTTTTTCATTACACGGATTTTAAATTTTTTCAATAGGTACAACAAGGATATAGGATACGGACGTCAAAACGGGTCAGTGATACAAGGATTTATTCATTAACTAATTCATGATAATCTTTTTTTACCAGCACCCATTCGGTGTCCAGTTTTTTCAGCTCAAACAGGTCCCCATGCTGGAAGCTGATGATACGGCCTGCATAGGAAATCTTACCTTCCGCATCAGTGATTTTAGAGACTGTGAACCGGGCCCCGTTATAATTAGTGGAACGGATAATAACACTCTGCAAGCTGTTGCCATATTTGCTAACAGTAGAAACTAGTTCCCCGTTAAATTGCACACTGGGCTGACTGGGCACATCAACGCTTACCTGGCTGCCGATAGCAGAGCTAAACAGGCTGTTGAGTTGGTCAATACTTACAGGGATCTTGTCGGGTAAATTGCTGAACAACTTTGGTTTGTTGTAATCAGGCTCATTGATGGGAATGGTACCAGTAGTTTGGGCCATACCATTCAGGTTGTAAAACAGAATGCTTACGCATACTGCAATAGTACGTAGGTTTTTCATTTGAACGTTTTTAAAGGTCAATAGGATATTGTTCAGCAACCTGGATTTGCGGTTGCAGTTATCAGTGGGGTACGGTACTACAAGGTTTGTGAAAGTTTTGAGAACTTCCAAGCAAGGCAGAGAGGAAATGGGTAAGATTGAGGAGTAGTACTCCGTACGGGTCGTAAAAGCCCGGAAAAAAATAATGGCGATCTACTATTAATACTGGTTTGTACTCAGCATCACTAAGGTACAAGCCTCAAGGGTTTCTATCCCCTGTTGGCTGGCAAGCGATACCAGCTCCTCATTTTCTGCACCCGGATTAAATATGATACGCTTGGGATGCAATGAAAGAATATAGTCATAGTATTCCTGCTGGTGCAACGGGTTCAGGTAGAGGGTTACTGTATTTATATGATCGAATTGTTTTTTGTCCGTTTCCACAGTTACATCTCCTACTTTAGCATGTTTTCTGCCTACTGCTACAACGGGGTGGCCATGACTTCTTAACCGTTGAACGGCGAGATAACTGTAGCGGGATGGGTTGTCGGAGGCACCGAGAACAAGGGTTTTCTTTTCACTCATGAAGCGAAGCTATGACGTAATTTTCAATTGTCCATTCAGCGGAGGTTGAATGAATGACTCCTTTTAAGCTCTTTCAGTTCAACATAACAGATCCCTGTATAGATAATGGCTAAAACCGGGGATCCCAGTAATAGTAGGTAGAAGACCAGGAGAAAGGGTGTGATCAGCTGGCTCAGTAATACGAGTGCGAGTAGGGTACAGGTAATCCAATGATACCAATTCCGGGCGCCTCTTTTTTTCATGAACCACTTCTGCAGAAAATGGATGAACATACTTAACAGTTGCCAGCACCCCACTACCATATACGCAGCAAAAACCAGGGAAGGGTTGGTAATAATAAGGATCATAAAAATTGTAATAAGACCTATGTTAATCAGCAGGTCGGCCTGTTTAAAGGTTTGCATAAATGTAGTTTTAAACTTTCAGAAAAAAATGAAAGACCAGGCTCAGATAGACTGTTATAAGCCGTCATTGCGAATGAAATGCAGCAATTTGAAAGAATTCATCAATTTGATGTTTAACAGATTGCTTCGGTCAGTCCTCCCTTGTAATCACGTTTAACGAAGAATGAGACAACCATGTTCCCGGAACCGGGGTAGGTTATTTAAACAACTTTATCATCGTCCCGATAAACCAGCTTTCCTCAGCCCTGATCATCTTATCCAGTGTCTTATCGGCATGGCGGCCCAGTTTTTTGATACTCCTTACGGTGTCCACAAATGTTTTAACCTGCTTATCCCTTTTATCGCCTTCCACTTCTTCCAGCTTATCAAGCAATTGGAGCATGGGTTCCAACTCCCGTTTTTTTCTCTCCTTAATAATCTGCTTTACCACTTTCCAGATATCTTTTTCTGCCGTAAAATATTCTTTGCGTTCTCCGGGAAGTAATACCCGTTCTACCAATCCCCAGTTGATGAGTTCCCGGATATTCATATTGGTATTGCCGCGACTGATATTGAGTTGTTCCATCATATCATCCTGGGTAAGGGGATCAGCGCTGATTAGAAGCAGGGCATGTATCTGGGCCATTGTACGGTTAATACCCCAATGGGTGCCAAAAGCCCCCCAGCTGCTAATGAATTGTTGTCTTGCTTCAATGAGTTTCATCCTTCAAAATTACGAGGTCGATTTTGAATTTTCAATAATTATTGAAACTATATTTTACAAAAAATTGTTTCAAAAAGTACTTAATAGAATAGTTGCCGGTAGGGGAATAGGCGGAAAGTATTGATTTTCAATAAAGCTGATATTTTCCTCAACTGGGCACAAATAAAATTGATAATTGTACAGTGAATACTGTACGGGTAATAGATGAAGAACAGCTGGTTGCTATTAAGATGGATGGAAAGCTGGTGTTGCTGTAAATTACATAACAGGAGTAGTTCTCAGGAAGCAAACCTCCTTTTTTTTCTCTTCTTATTCAGTTGCTTTGACAGCATTCTTGCCAACCAGTTGAGCGCACCCAAACCAGTAGCCACAAAACCAATGATCATTAATAGATAAGAGAAACTGCCATCAAGTATTTTGATGCCTATATTAAAAAGGAAAGAACACCCGGCTGTGATCAGGAACAAGTTAGACCAGGAGAACACTTCTTCTTTTTCAAAATCTTCCATCGTTTAGTTTTAATACTGCAATATAACAGCATACCCTACTTCTTATTTTAACGGATACTGTTATTTTTTATATTTAAGGCCATACCCCTACAGCCTGTAAGAACTAAACAATAGTTTACAACAAGCCTGCCATACCCATTCTTTGAACTTAAAAAATGCGGTTGACTGGTAACTTTACCTGCAATGGCGTAGAAAAATTACTTTTTTAAAACCAGGTTTGGGTTAATAAGGAAAGCCAAACAAAATAAAGGGCGCCCATAAAGCCGGGTTGGATTGTTTGGCTTTGAACTTCAGGATGGCTTCCCGGAGATGAGAGGCCGGATAGAATGATCGTGGTTTTCCCAGCATGTCCCGAAAAAATAATATCATTAATTCTTTGGTGGCTTTATCGTTTACACTCCAAAGACTCATAATGGTATGATCAACACCAGCTTTAAAGAAAGCCCTGCCCAGCCCGATAAAACCAGCATCATATATCTTACCAACACCTGTCTGGCAGGCACTGAGTACGGCCATCATTTGCGGGGCGGTAAAATTTTCTTCCTGTATCTGGCGGGCCGTCCATAAACCGGATGGGTTGGCTGTATCAGGGGCGAAAGCAAGATAACTTCCGTCCAATACTTTTTCAAAATCCGAATATCCATGCGTGGCGAAATAAAGCAGGTCGGATTTTCGGGCCAGTTTTTTTACGGTTGATAAGGTGGCAGCACTGTCTGTGAGTAATTGTCCGTTTGTCCATTCACTGATCATCCTTGCTTCTACTGCCGCTCCGGGTAAGCGGGGCAAATTGTGTTCAGGGGTATTTGCATATGCAGGATTACCTACGATCAGTGGTTTATTGGCGAATAAACGGTTCGGCTGGCCCATTATTGTTTTGTTCATCCCCGCTATATTACCCAGGTTGCATAAATGTGGTGCGAGGGATAATGAAACACTGTCAACCAGGTAAGCATCGTTCTTAAAAGGCTTTAAAATATAAAAAGGGATCTGGCCGATATTGTCTTCGGTGATAAGAATGAGGTGCTGTAATCCCGGCAAATTTTCGGCTATGGGTGGGGGTAATAATACGGCCGTCGCTTCTTTAATGGCGGTTTGAAGATTGGTTTGATTACCCGGGCTGGCTCCAAGGATCACACCCCGTTGTACACTGTCACGGGTAGCCAGCAGCAGGTCTACCTGCAAAGCAGCCCTGATATTGGTCTCAATCGTTTTAAGCTGTGTTTTGCTGACGGGTTGCCGGGAAAAATACAACTGGTCATCCCGAATCAGCCAGATGCGAAGCCAGGCAGTATCAACACTGTAAAAGATGACGCCCATCTTTTGTTTATTCTCTCTGTAAACTTCCAGGAATAATTTGATAGCATCAAAAGGCCGGGCTACCGGTTCGCATTTAAATATACTTCCCCTTATTCCATATAAGGCTCTGAGCTCTTCGATACTTTTTTGATAATAGGCATTGAAAGCATTTATCTCCTCCACCGGCTGGGCAAAGGAAGCCAAATAGAAAAGGAGGCCGGCAAAAAAGGAGACTATTTTTTTCATGGTGGAGCACATAGCCTTAACAAGGATGCAATTTTACATTCCCAGGTTGCCCTGACAAGTTAGTGTAAAACCCTGTTGCTGCATATACCCTCTTAGAGCAGCATCGTGATCGGGTTTTCCAGGAATTTTTTGAATGTTTGGAGGAATGCAGCGCCGGTTGCCCCATCCACACTGCGATGGTCACAGCTCAGCGTTATCTTCATCACGTTACTCACCGCAAAGCCATCTCCTTTTTTCACCACGATCTCTTTTATCCTGCCCACCGCCATAATACAGCTGTCGGGAGGATTGATGATAGCTGTAAATTCATCAATATCCATCATGCCGAGGTTGGAAATGGTAAACGTGTTACCGGAGAATTCATTCGGCTGTAGTTTTTTATTTTTCGCTTTACCTGCCAGTTCTTTGCTTTCTGCTGCGATCTGGGGTAATGTTTTCTGATCTGCAAAACGAACCACTGGCACGATCAACCCGTCCTCAATAGCCACGGCTATACCAATATGAATATGACTATAGCGGCGGATCTTATCTCCCATCCAGGAAGCATTCACTGCAGGATGCTGGCGTAATGCCAATGCGGTTGCCTTCACGACCAGGTCATTGAAACTGATCTTCGCCGGGCTTACTTCGTTCAGCTGTGCCCTTGCCGCCATTGCATTATCCATATTGATCTCCATCGTAAGATAGAAATGCGGGGCACTGAATAAACTTTCTGATAAACGCTTGGCAATGACAGTACGTATTTGAGAATTGGGAAGATCCGTAAAACCTTCCTCCCCGGCTGTAAATTCAGGAACCGGTGCAGCTGTCGCAGCTTTACCTGCTGTACTTACTGCTGGTTGGGCAGATGGTTTATAATTATCAATATCTGCTTTGATGATTCGTCCGCCATCACCGGAACCATTGACAGCTTTGATATCTATTCCTTTTTCTGCCGCTAATTTTTTGGCTAAGGGAGATGCTTTTACTCTTCCATTTTCTGTAGTTGCTGGTTGCTCGTTCTTCGTCACTGGTTGCTCATCGCTCACAGCTTGTTCTTTGCTGACTATCTCTTGTGTCATTGCAGGTACGACCCCGCCTTTTGTAGCTGCAACGATCGCAGCTACATCTACTTTACCTTTTTCACCAATGATACATAGTAATCCATTTACCGGGATCTTTTCACCCTTCTGCGCACCGATATGAAGCAAGGTTCCGTTCTTATAACTTTCGAGTTCCATAGTGGCTTTGTCCGTTTCAATTTCAGCCAGCACTTCTCCTTTCTTTACGGCATCGCCTACATTTTTATGCCAGGAAGCAATCACTCCTTCTTCCATCGTATCACTGAGTCGTGGCATCAGGACTACTTCTTCCATTTTAGCTATATCCAATGCTGGTGCCGGACTGGCAGCAGCAGGTTGTACAGCCGCAGGGGTTTCTTTTTTTGGTTCTTCTACTTTGCCGGCAGCAGCAGCACCTTTCAACAGCGATGAAATATCCTCACCCGCTTTACCAACAATGGCAAGCAGATCATCAACCTGGATCTTCACACCTTTATCGCCACCTATATGCAGGAGTGTACCATCTTTATAGCTTTCCAGTTCCATGGTAGCTTTATCCGTTTCTATTTCTGCAAGAAGATCACCCTTTTTTACAGGATCACCCACTTTTTTATGCCATGCTGCTATCACACCTTCGGTCATAGTGTCGCTGAGTCGGGGCATCAATATCGCTTCGGCCATTGCCTTTTAATTTTGGTCGAAATTAAGGTAAAATAGTGAATGAAACAGGGGATGGCTTAATAGTCCAGCTCCAACCGGAGCCGGTCTTTTAATTCTTTTACGAGCGGGTATTGCTCCGTCATTTTTTGAAATTGTTCTTTTGAATTTAACGGGATATCTATGACGGGTCTGTCGCCGGCTTTTTCTTCAATAGTGACACTAAATTGGAGCGAACGGTTTTGAAGCCGTTCCTGTAAAAAGGCAAAGAGTTTATTACGGTCCTGTTCAATGAATTTTTGTTCAATATTATTTGCAGTAACAGCTTCGAAAGAGTTATCATCTTTTACCCGCAATACTGCCAGGTCGAAAGACTGCGCTGCTGAGTTCTTGGCTTCTTTCAATTTAATAATATACTCTCCCCAGGCTTTTTGCAACTCTTCCACCTGTAAGGGCTGATTGATCGTTCCACTCCCGTTGTTGCCGTTACTTTGGTATTGTTTACGGATCTTATCTAAGGCAGTGAGTTTGCCTTTTTCCTGCTTGGGTTCTGCGTCTGCCGGGAGTCCGGGTTGTGGCTTATTGAATGAAAGGTTATCTTCTGCTACTACTATTTTTTCGATCGCGGGTGTTTCGATAACGAGTTTGGCTTCATCCGTCTTCCGGGTATTGATAGCAGGAGTTGGTGCCAGTGCTGTTTCTTTTAACTGGAAAGGATTGATTCGCCGGAAAGCCATTGATTTGGCTGCATCAACTACTTTTTTTTTAGAAATACTATTCCCTTCCGTAGAGAGTTGTATAGCTTGTTGCAGGTAGCAAAGACGGATCAGAGCCAGTTCCACATGCAGCCGTTTATTCCGGGCAGCTTTATAATTGATCTCCGCCTCATTTAAAATATTCAGGGCACTGATCAGCAGGGCAGGCGAAACATGTTTAGCAGCAGCAATATATTTGTCTTTAAAACTTTCTACCACATCCAGCAATACAGCAGCTTTCTCGTCTTTGCAGACCAGCAGGTTGCGGATAAATTCCGAAAAGCCATTCAACACCAGGTCACCTTCAAAGCCTTTCCGGTTGATATCATCATATTGCAACATCGCACCGGACAGGTCCTGCTGCTGCATACATTCCAGCAGTTTGAAATAACAGTCCGCATCAAGGATATTGAGGTGTTCCAGCGTGGTGGTATAGTTCAGTTCACCATTGGTAAAACTGACGATCTTATCGAGGATACTCAAAGCATCCCGCATACAGCCCTCGCTTTTTTGGGCGATCACCTGCAAGGATTCTTTGTCGGATTTGATGGCTTCTTTTTTGCAGATATCTTCCAGGTGATGAACCGTATCGCTGGTTGTGATGCGTTTGAAATCAAAGATCTGGCAACGACTCAGAATGGTGGGCAGTATCTTATGTTTTTCGGTGGTAGCTAAAATAAAAATAGCATAGGGCGGAGGTTCTTCCAGTGTTTTCAGGAATGCATTGAAGGCGGAAGAGCTTAACATGTGCACCTCATCTATCACATATACTTTATACCGGCCCGTTTGCGGAACAAAGCGAACCTGGGTTACTAATTCCCGGATATCGTCCACGGAGTTGTTGGAAGCTCCATCCAGTTCAAAATAATTCATGGATGCCCCATCATTGAAAGAAATACAACTCTGACATTGATCGCAGGCTTCACCGTCTTTTGTCTGGTTCTCGCAATTGATTGTCTTGGCTAAGATCCTTGCACAGGTCGTTTTGCCCACCCCTCTCGGACCGCAGAAAAGAAAAGCATGGGCCAGTTGCTGGTGTTTGATAGCGTTTCTAAGCGTTGTGGTAATATGCGATTGACCCACGACCGTGTCGAAGGTTTGTGGCCGGTATTTTCTTGCTGAAACGATGAATTTTTCCATAAATCAGAGGATGGAGGTCAGAAATCGGAGTTCACAAACCGTAAAACTGAAGCACTCTTCACAGTTGCAATAATAAAGAAAGTTTTGCCAGTAGAGATTGCGGTTTTTGCACACTTTTAAACATCAGACTTCCTTTGCAGATTTCAGGCATCAGTGAAGTATCGGGTGTGGTTTAAATTCTTTTGTCCTGTCAAATAAATAACGATAGGTAGTCAGTATCCTGCTCCGGGTTTTGGCCAGATTTTCTGCAACATTTATCATTTTGGGATTGAACTCACCTATCCATTGCATTTCATATTCATCATAAATGAGTTGACCAAGTTTGTACTCACTTTTTTCATTTATTGTCAATCCCTGGATCACTTTACATCCTTCCACTACCAGGTACAGATCTAATCCTTTGCCCTGGAACTCAGGTACAATGCCAAATACCAGCCCGGTGAATTTTTTGTTTTTTACGGTTGATTTTATCCAGAGAAACTTAAGTTTATGCCACCAGGTGAATTTGCCGTGCAGGTGTTTAAACCATTGATTCAGGTCGGGCAGATTAATCCATATGCCGATTGGTTCTCCTTTATAATATATAAACCAGTTAATACGCTCATCCATGACCGGTTTCATAGAGTGAAACATTTTTCGCACCACTTTTTCTTCCAGTTGTTTCATACCCCCATGCCCTGCCCATGCTTTATTGTAAACGATGGTAAAATCAGCGGCAAACTTATCTAATTGATTTTTTTTGATATGAGCAGAACTGAAATTGGGATCTTTAGCACATTCTGCATGGCGGTCATAATATTTTTGTTCCAAAAGGGTGTTTACATTCATCGCAAAACATACCTGGTTGAAAAATTTCCGGAAGCCATAATTTTCCAGCAACTGCTGATAATAAGGCGGGTTGAAATTCATGCAATACATAGGAGGTATCTCATGTCCTTTTACCACCAGTCCCCACCAGCGGTCCCGTTCACCAAAATTGATCGGGCCATCCATTGCCTCCATTCCTTTTTGCAGCAACCAGTGCCTGGCTACATCCAGTAACTTATCGGCAGCAGTTTGGTCGTTGATACAATCAAAAAAACCAACACCACCCACCGGAACATCATCCCCTTTGTTCTTATATTTTTTATTGACAAAGGCTGCGATGCGGCCAATGAATTGCCCTTCTTTATCCTTCAGTATCCACCGGGTAACTTCACCAAACCGGAAAGCTTTATTTTTTTTTGGTTCAAATACTTCTCTTACATCTTTTTCAAGTGGAAAGATATAAGCAGGGTTGTCTTTATGAATATGGTTATTGACCCTGATGAAATCGCTGGCAAGCTTCGGCGTTGTAACTTCTGTCAATTGCATGAAGCAAAAATAGGAAAGAAGCTGTTTAGCAAAGACCGATCTTTTTCAGCAAGAGCTGTTGTTCCGTGGTGGAGGCCGTCAGCGTATAGGCTTTTTCAAAATAGGTTTTGGCCGCGGCTTTTTCTTCGAGTTCAAGGTACATTTCGCCGATAGATGCGTAATAAAGATGATGCTGTTCCAATCCCTTTATCTGTTGTAATTCTTCCAGCGCTTTTTGTTTGCTGACCGAATAGGCAGATGCGATGGCTTTGTTCATAGCCACAATGGGGCCCGGTTGCACCTGGTAAAGCAGTTCATATAAATGATAGATCGTTTTCCAATCAGTGGCTTCAAAAGACGGGGCTGCAGCATGCAATGAAGCAATGGCAGCTTCTAAGTGATAGGGCGATACCTCATAGGGCTCGGCCGCCCCATCCAGGTAATCAAAACCTTTTTGGATCAGAGGCCGGTACCATTTGCGCCGGTCCTGGTATTTTAATACAATAATATTGCCTTTGTCATCCAATCTTGCTGTAAGCCGGGAAGACTGAAAGCACATCAATGCCAGTAAGGCTTTCACCCTTGGGTAATTGGTAAAAGATTGCAGGGTCAGTAAATGACAGAGCCGGATAGCATCTTCGCACAACCCTTCCCGGATCAGCTGTTCGGGATGCGAAGAATTATAACCCTCATTGAATAACAGGTACATGGATCGCAATACAGCATCAAGACGAAGGAGCAACTCGGCACCGACGGGTACTTCAAGTTCAATCTTTTTGGCTTTTATTTTTTCCCTGGCTCTGAATATTCTTTTGCTGATGGTTTCTTCATTGGTCAGGAATGCTTTGCCGATCTCTGCCGTGCTTAGACCACAAAGAGTTTTCAAGGTCAATGCGATCTGCGATTCTTCGGGGATAGCAGGATGACAACAGGCAAACATCATCCGAAGCTGGCTGTCACGGATCTCATTATCCAGAAAGAGCGGGTTTACGGCGGGCTGAAGAGTTGATTCAGATTGGAGCAGGTAAGCATACCGGGGGCTAATCTCATTGTACTTTTTCTGCCGGCGGATATAGTCTATCGCTTTGTTACGGGCTACCCTGTAAAGCCAGGCCGAAGGATTGTCCGGCAGGCCATTACGCCAGGTAAGCATCGCCTGTAACAACGTATCCTGAACAATATCTTCCGCGGTTTCCAGGTTTTGCAAACCAACGATACGGGACAAAACGGCCGTCATCTTTCCCGACTCATGCCGGAAAAGATGATCGGCCAGCTGCTTGATATTTTTATCGCTGGCTTGCATTTCTTCCTTTACCTGTTACATATCGAATTTCATCACCTGCCTTAACTGGATGCTGCCGCCTGATTCAAAATCCGGATAGCCTTCGCAAAGATTTATTGCATCATTGTAATCGGCTGCATTCACGATAAAGTAGCCGCCAACCAGTTCCTTCCCTTCTGTAAAAGGCCCGTCGGTCGCTTTGGTCACACTGCCTTTGATCAATTTACCGCCCGGGAGCAGGGCTTCGCCGGATGCATAACGGCTGTCTGCGGCCAGTTTGTCGATCCAGGCCATCCATTTACCCATACTGGCCTGCATTTCTTCGGGACTGGCATTACTTGGCTGACCACCGTGAAAAATAAGCATGAACTTTTCCATGTTTGTTGTTTTTTGGTTTAAGTTAAAAAAATCTATTCATTCTGTTGACGAATGGGGGAACTTGTTCCGGACAAATAACCTTTTTTTCTAAAAAGATCGGTAAAGCAGGATTACCGGATACTTTTGGCAGGTTATTTTAAAAGAAATAAAGGGAAGTATTGCCGGCTTTTTAATAGCACAAAAAACCTTTTAACCCTCGGTTTTCCACATATTTTTTAAATTCAATTTTTCATTTCCCATTTTACCCCCGCCCCCTTACCTTTGCGGCCTGAAAAACAAATCAGAAGTCAGCGGTCAGATGGAAGAAAAACCTGCCCAAAGCAAGGGTTCTAACTTCAGGCTTCAGACATCATACCTCAAATTTTTTCTATGGCAAATGTTGGTAAAGTAAAACAGGTTATCGGGGCTGTAGTTGACGTACAGTTCAAAGGCACACTTCCCGAAATATATAATTCCTTAGAACTGAAAAGACCCAATGGCGATATTCTCGTACTGGAAGTGCAGCAGCACCTCGGTGAGGACAGCGTTCGTACCATTGCGATGGACGGTACCGAAGGTCTTGTTCGTGGGATGGAAGTAGTTGATACGGGTATCCCTATCGCTATGCCGGTAGGAGATGCAATCAAAGGCCGCCTGTTTAACGTAACCGGCGATCCTATCGATGGATTACCCCCCGTATCAAAAGTGGGTGGACGTCCGATCCATAGCCAGCCCCCGGCATTTGAAAACCTGAGTACTGCTTCAGAAATCCTGTTTACCGGTATTAAAGTAATTGACCTGATCGAGCCTTATTCCAAAGGTGGTAAGATCGGGTTGTTTGGTGGTGCAGGAGTTGGTAAGACCGTATTGATCCAGGAGTTAATCAATAATATCGCTAAATCATATGCGGGGGTATCGGTATTTGCCGGTGTAGGAGAAAGAACAAGAGAAGGAAATGACCTGATGCGAGAGATGATCGAGGCAGGTATTATGAAATATGGTGATGCTTTTAAACATAGTATGGAAGAAGGCGGATGGGACCTGAGCAAAGTGGATATGAAAGAACTCGCCGAGTCAAAAGCTACTTTCGTATTCGGACAAATGAATGAACCTCCCGGAGCCCGCGCAAGAGTGGCGTTGTCGGGTCTGACAATTGCAGAATATTATCGTGACGGTGATGGAGAAGGTAAAGGCCGCGACATCCTGTTTTTCGTTGACAATATCTTCCGTTTCACTCAGGCAGGATCTGAAGTATCTGCCCTGCTGGGTCGTATGCCATCAGCGGTGGGTTACCAACCTACCCTGGCTACTGAAATGGGTGTTATGCAGGAACGTATCACTTCAACTAAAAACGGATCTATCACATCGGTGCAGGCGGTTTACGTACCTGCGGATGACTTGACGGATCCGGCTCCTGCAACAACTTTCGCTCACCTGGATGCGACAACGGTATTGAGCCGTAAGATCGCTGACTTAGGTATCTATCCTGCGGTGGATCCATTGGATTCTACTTCCCGGATCCTGACTCCTAAAATTGTGGGTGATGCACACTATGATTGTGCCAATAATGTAAAACTGATGTTGCAGCGTTATAAAGAATTACAGGATATCATTGCCATCCTCGGTCTGGATGAATTAAGTGATGAAGATAAACAGGTGGTAAGCCGCGCAAGAAAAGTACAACGTTTCTTGTCTCAGCCTTTCCACGTGGCAGAAGCATTTACCGGTTTGAAAGGGGTGCTGGTACCGATCGAAGAAACGATCCGTGGTTTCAATATGATCATGGATGGTGAAGTGGATGCTTATCCTGAAGCAGCTTTCAACCTGGTAGGAACAATCGATGATGCGATTGAAAAAGGTAAGAAGTTAATGGCGGCGGCGCAATAAAGCCTCCCCAAACCCTTCCGCAAGGAGAGGCTTTAGAGTCTCAAAGCATCAAAAGTTCTTTTTATTTTAAGTTGATTTTTTGGTGTAACCAGCATTTGTTTTTCATGGCATCTTCGTTGCGTCGCACTCTTCAACTTTCTGTTCTTTACTCAGCAAATACACTGGATAAAGAATCATTAATTAATCAACTTTAAAGTTCTAAAACTTTAGGGTTACAAAGCCCCTCTAGGGGTTTGTGGTTGTATATGAACTTAGAAATACTAACACCGGAAAGAAAACTCTACAGCGGTACCGTCTATGGTGTGCAAATGCCGGGTATCAGCGGGTCGTTTGAAGTACTCGAAAAGCATGCTCCGCTGGTGAGTGCTTTGAAAGCAGGCCGGTTAAAAGTGCTGAAAGACAAGCCCACAGGGTCCGGTGGACAGAATAATTTTGCTTACTTCGATATACAGGGAGGCTTTGTGGAAGTGCTGAATAATAAAGTTACAATACTGGTGGAAGGAGCCGAAGCTGTGGAATAAAAAACTGATTGGAAAACCCTGCCAGCATCAGGCTGGCCGGTCCGGGATTTTGAAAACAAATTTTAACCCTCCCAATTCTGAGCAAACGCAAAGAACTGGAGGGTTTTTTTATGTGCGGGAAGGTCGGAGTACTTTTTATGAAATAACTTTAAAAACCGCATCTTTCGCAGAAAGCCTCTTTATGAAGAATTTGCTCCTCTATGCTTTTGTCTTTTGCCAGCTGACGGGTTGCAAGGCCCAGCCACAGCGGGGTTGCGAATACAAAGGTGGGGAAGCCGATTATTTATCCCGTATCACTTGTGTAGCTGACTTCAATTATATAAAAGGAAGACCGCTGACAGAGAAATTCGGTCATGCAGAATCGATCAAGGTTGTATATAGTATCCGCGACAGGAAAATATACTTTACGAACTCTTCCCGCTTTCCCTACCACTTCGATTTTTGCACCAGTGTATTGCGGGAAGAAGATGACCTGTCCGCTTTTAATAATAAGAACTATAAGACCAATAAAGTCAGGGAATATATTCTTTGCAATATTAATTTTTACGCACACCTGGATGTCTATGCACTGGAGCTGATGCCAGAAGATGATAGTAAAGCTGAAGTCATTTATGATCTGTATAAACAGGTAGCCGCCCTTACTTTTTTCGCTCATAAAATAAAAGTACTGGTCTCCTCCCCGGAGATGGAGAAGAAACTGGCTGCCGTTAACAGCCTGCCCCTTGTTTTATCAGATGACATATATAAAGGACGCCAGTATGTTTCCCTCCATAAGGGCGGAACCTTTGGTTACCTGCGTAAAGTGGATAGCAGAGATTTTGAAAAATTCAATTTTGATAAGCATGATATAGTTATCCTGAACGGGTTGCCTAATCAATTGCCGGTTGTCGCTGGCGTATTAACGGTTCCTTTTCAAACCCCGCTTTGTCATATCAGTTTGCTCTGCCAAAACCGAGGCACTCCCAACGCAACTTACCGTAAGGCATGGACCGATGAACAGTTGAAGAAACTGGAGAATCATTTGGTCTACTATGAAGTAACGGCCGATACGTTTTTGATACGCTCAGCCGGGCCGGCCGAAGCAACAATTTTTTGGAAAAAAACGGAAGACCGTAAGCCCATTCGTTTATCTGTTGATACCACCAGGCGGCAACTGATGAATATGGAGAACCTGGGTTTTAAAAATGTTTCATTGGTAGGAGGGAAAGCTGCCAATTTTGCTGAGCTCAATAAAATTAAAGTGGATAAGAAACCTCTCCCGATCCCCGAAGGAGCATTTGCTATTCCTTTTTATTTTTATTACCAGCATCTTCAGCAGAATAATATCATCCCAATGCTCGATTCGGTGTTGTATGATCCTGTTGTATTGAGTGATCCTAAAAAATTGGACAGCAAACTCAAACAAATAAGGACAATCATAAAAGAGGCACCATTGAATAAAGAATTCCTGCAAGCAGTGTTGCAACGGTTACAGGCGAACAGAGATGACCCGATGGCTGCCGGGTTTGTCAATTACCGTTTCCGTTCTTCAACCAATGCAGAGGATGTAAAAGGATTTAATGGAGCAGGTTTGTATGAATCTAAAACCGGTAGCCTGACCGACCCAACCAAACCGGTTGAAAAGGCCATCAAAGCAGTATGGGCCAGCCTTTGGGACGAAAGGGCATTTGCGGAAAGACAATATTTTAAAATTGACCAGCATTCGGTGGCGATGGGTATCCTCGTGCACCGTGCATTCGGTGAAGAACTATCGAATGGGGTAGCTATTACCAAACACCTTTACCGTGATAACTATCCTGCTTATACAATTAATGTGCAAGTGGGGGAAATAAGTGTGGTTACTCCGCCGGATAGCGTGACCTGCGACGAAGCCATCATCAGCCTGGGAGAAGTAACGGGCAGCAAAAATGCAGCAATCGAATATATTGGCCGCAGCAGCCTGAGCAAAGAGAAACCGGTTTTAACGAATGAGCAAATTGCTTTGCTGGCCCGGTATCTTACTGCCATCAAAGAACATTTTTTTTATAAAGTGGAAAAAGGGAATCCCCGGGGCGTGACTGATTTTTGGAATTATGGCCTGGATATTGAATTCAAAATTGATGCCCACAGCGGTAACCTCTATATCAAGCAGGCAAGAAGTCTCTGATTTTATTTCTTACCTGTTACATATTTAATTCCACCCAGCAGGTGTTGTAAAAAAAGAGGATCTGTATACGATTCCGGGGTATGGCCAAGTGCCGTATAGAAAGATTTGCCTCCTTCATAAGCATGGTACCAGGCCATGGGATGGCCGGATCCGTTCTTCCCGCCTTCATAACTTTTTTCATCAATGGATATTATCACTTGTATTGCTGTATTGATGTCCTTAAAATTATACCATTCATCCGTCCTTTCCCAAACGGCGGGTAAGTGTTTCGTGGCTATATGTGATTGATCAGTAACGTTCAATTTTGCTTTTTGTATTTTGGGGTGACTTTCAAAATTCGCTCCAACCAATTTGGCAAACCAGGCCCAGTCATACTCGGTATCCGTGGCTGCATGTATCCCCATAAAACCTTTTCCGGATTGAATGAAATGCTCAAAAGATACCTGTTGTTCCGGATTCAATACATCGCCGGTGGTATTTAAAAAAATAACAGCGCTATATTTTTTCAGGCTCTTATCAGTAAATACCGTAGCGTCTTCGGTTGTATCAATAGCAAAATTATTCTCTTGTGCAACCTGAAGCAATGCTTTTTTCCCCTCAGCAATCGAAGCATGCCGATACCCGGCTGTTTTGGAAAATACCAGGAGGGATACTTTCTTTTTGGGTACGGAATAAGCAAGACCCAGCAGGGCAAATAACAGTGCAGGGATAAATCCTCTCTTTATTTTCATCAGGCAAGAAAGTTTTTATGATCGTTATTAAATTCTTTTTTTCAACTCCTGTTCAGCATAAGCAAAAACTTTTTTCATCATATCTGTTTTTCGGAATTCATATTTGCTTCGAATGTCTGCTTCTTCACTGGCTACCATGACAAACATCAGATCCACCACACGGGCAGAAATAAAATCAGTCAGGCTATTTTCCAGGGGTTTCTTAATGAAAGGAATACTGTTATAAATATTCGTAATACCACTCCATTCTTTATCTCCACCTTCGGTTTTGATCGTACTGTCCACGATGGGCCGGAAAGCTGTCATTAACCCCGGTTTCATAGACTGTTTAAAATAGTCAGTGGCAGCATGCGGATTATCGGTCACCAAAATTTTCGCAGCATCTTTTATCGACATATTCTTTATGGCATCAAAGAAAAGTGGCTTTGCCACAGTCACGGCAGAAGACATCGCTTTGGTAAACTTACCCGTTACCTGGTTAATGACTTTATCAAACCCAAGGTCACGAAGCGTTTTCTCTATTTTTTCTGCTTCGCCCGGAAAAACAAACCGTACCAATGGATTACCAGCAGGATCAGCAAAAGCATTAAACCCCCGGAATAATCCCTGCGACAAAGCATCTTTAAGTCCCAATGCCATTTCCAATTCGGAAGGAATGATGCCCAGTTTTTTTAACGTGCTGCAACCGGATGAACTAATAATGAATGCTGCCAGAAAGGGAAAAAGAAAGATTCGTTTCATGCTGCTTGATATCAGGAATGAAGAAATTATTTAAAGCAATTAATTCAACTGAGGGTCGATCGGAAAGTTTGCCATCATTTCATAATCACCACCCAGGTGTTTTAATGAATCTTTCCAGATCGCTTCAAAATTATTGTGGAAGACCAGCTTGAAGGTTGCTTTAACGGTCAGCCATGTTTTTTCTGTTATTTCAGTACCTAATTGGCCCTCACTCCAGCCGGAATAACCGATAAAAAAGCGGATCTTATCGGTATCGATCACGGCCGTTTTGATCAGGTCTACCACCGCATCAAAATCACCTCCCCAAAATAGCCCTTTGATCACTTCCTGTCCACCGGGTATTTCATCCGGGTATTGGTGCAGGAAATGGATCGAATCTTTCTGTACCGGGCCGCCATAATATACGGGTATTTTATACCCTTCTAATTCAGGGATCAGCTCATCGAGTGTATTTTCATATTGCCGGTTTAATACGAAGCCGAAACTGCCTTCTTCTTTATGGTCACATAAAAAGACGACGGATCTGAGAAAATGAGGGTCTTTCAGAAAGGGATCAGCTATTAATAATATACCGGGTGCCGGTTCAATCATATGACAATTTAAGATGAAAAATCATGTTTCAAAATTTTACACGAAAATAAATCGGCGATTTTCGGATCGTCGTTGTCTGACTGTGCAGGAAAAGCCTTTCTTTTTCTAAATCGCCGTTAAAATGGCTTAAATACCCGCTTTCCGGGATGCTTGCCGGTATCTCTAATGTATTTTTGCAACCTTGGCAAGGTTTTTTATCTTACACGGCTATAACAATCATCACCAGTGAAGCGGACGTTTACCATCATTACTGTTTTAATAAGCCTGTCCATGATTGGCATTATCGCTATCCAGCTTTCCTGGATAAAAAACATGGTGCTCTTGCGCAAAGAACAAATCAAGCACAGTGTACAGGAGAGTACGAAGACTGTAGGGTATGACCTGGCACAGCACAAAGGAACTTCGATTCCCGGCGCCAACAAAAAAGGGCTTTTTGCCGACGATTTTTCCATCGATATGTTTAAGCCCCAGACCATCGGTCAGCGCTTTGATGTAGAAGAGATCAGGAAGAAACTGCAGAAAGCCTTTGTAGAAAATAACCTGAAGGATATTGAATTTGAATTTGGTATTGGTTCCTTTGATAATAACGGGGACAATGTTTTCGAAAAATTTTCTGCCAATTTTAATACGGCGATACAGGATACGACGAATAATTTTTTTTCCAATGTAGGCCTGGAAGCCCTGAGTGGTACGGCCGGTGAAAACCTTAGTGTAAAGGAAATATTGTTTGTGGTAGTGCCCAATATTAAAGGGCTGGTATTAAAATCCCTTCGTTGGAGGATTGTGACTTCTATTGCTTTTACGATCATCATCCTCCTGGCTTTTTATCTTACAGTGAGGACGATGCTGCGACAAAAGAAGCTGGGTAAAATAAAGAATGATTTTATCAATAACATGACGCATGAGTTCAAAACACCCATTGCGACTATTTCGCTGGCAGTAGATGCCATGCGGAATGAAAAAGTGATCAATGACCGGGAAAAGATGGGGTATTTCAGCAGCATTATCAAAGAGGAAAACCAGCGGATGAACCGGCAGGTGGAAACGATTTTAAAAGCTTCGCAATTGGAAAAACAAGAAGTAGACCTCAACCTGCAGCCGGTCCATGTGCATGAAGTGATACAGGATGTGGTGGATAATTTTATCTTACAGTTAGAGGATAAGAAAGGCAAAGTGGAATTGCAACTGAATGCTCCTAATGATCTGATCAATGCAGATGAGGTACATTTCTCCAACCTGGTCAATAACCTGGTGGACAATGCCGTGAAGTATGCTAAAGACAATACACCGCCTGTTATTAAACTGACCACACAATCCAATGGTAAACATTTTACCATGCGGATTGAGGATAATGGTATTGGTATGAACCGGGATACGGTAAAACGGATCTTCGAACGTTTTTACCGGGCCCATACCGGTAATGTACATAATGTGAAAGGCTTTGGGTTGGGATTGAGTTATGTAAAGACCATGGTTGAAGCGCATGATGGTGATATCAAAGCGGAAAGCACATTGGGTAAGGGAAGCACTTTCACCCTTGATCTGCCATTGAAAAAAGCATAATATTTAGCAATGCAATTATATCCGCTGAGGTAAAGCGACACAACTGTTTTTAACAAACCCCATATACTTCTCCCCGTCTCCGCGGTAAAATTTAAATTCACTTCTTCCATAGCAAACTCCCATCGCCATAGCTGAGAAAACGAAAATCGTTTTCCAGGGCATAGTCGTAAACTTTTTTCCATTCTTCCCCGATCAGTGCAGCCACTAACAACAATAGGGTTGATTGTGGCTGATGAAAATTGGTGATTAATCCTTTAATGATTTTAAAATCATAACCTGGTGCGATCAGAATCTTTGTTTTTGCCAGTAATCTTTCCAGTTTATTTTTATCCATCCAATTTAATAGCGATCGTAACGCCTCTTTTGCAGGAATATTTTTTTCTGCTAATTCATATGCTTCCCATTGCTGAAGTTGCTCCACTTCCTGCCTCCCGACTCCCGCCTCCTGCCTTCCGACTCCCGCCTCCTGCCTCCCGACTCCTGCCTCCTGCCTCCCGCCTCCCGCCTCCTGCCTTCCGACTCCTGCCTCCTGCCTCCTGCCTCCTGCCTCCTGACTTTTTACTCCCAACCAATATAAGCTCTCCATTGTACGAAGCGAAGTAGTACCAACGGCAATAATGTTATTAGCAAGGTTTGTAAGGATATTGTTGATGGTTGCCCTGGATACATCAATAAACTCCGCATGCATATCATGTTCCTGCATGGTAGCTGCTTTTACGGGTTTGAACGTGCCGGCACCTACATGGAGAGTAACAAAATCGGTTTGAATGTTTTTTCCTTTCAGTGAATCAAAAATATTTTCAGTGAAATGTAAGCCAGCAGTGGGTGCTGCAACCGAACCATCAAAACGAGCATATACGGTCTGGTACCTGTCGGCATCGGATTCCTGTACGGCTCTTTTGATATATGGTGGTAGAGGAATAGCACCGGCATGGTGTAATAGTTCTGCAAAACTCAATGCCGGTGCTGTCCAGGAAAGTTCGATGATAAAGGCATCCTGTCTTTTCTCAATATATTTTGCAAACACGATAATCTCTTTTCCTGCTTGCTGAATTTTCTTTTCCAGTACCTGGCCAGCCTTCCATTTGGATGCTCCCCCAACAAGGCATTGCCACAATACTTTTTCCTGCTGCAGCATCGCAGTTGTAATATCTGGATATTGTTCATGTGGCTCCAGGCAAAAAATTTCAATGACACCACCGGTGGGTTTTTGAAAAAGCAACCTGGCTTCCACAACTTTAGTATTATTGAAAACCAGCAGCGAGTTTTCGGGAATATGCTGCGCAATATTATTGTACCGGTCTTCCGCTACTCCGCCTTTTTTGTAAATAAGTAGTTTGGAGGCATCTCGTTCTGCCAATGGGTATTTAGCGATTCTCTCTTCGGGCAGAGTGTAGGTGTAATCGTTGATGGAAATGTTTTGCGGAGTAGTCATGATACAACCAACTGTTGTATTTGATGAGTTGCAAAAATACTATCGTTTAGCCAGCGGTGCAACTAATTTCAATCCACTCCATATAGCACTCACTGAACAGACCTTTACATCTACCAAATCATTTTGCAAGGCATAGTTACGAATCACATCCTCAGTAACATCAGTCGGAATCTTTGTTGATTTTTTATACCACGAAACCCAGATTGTAATGGCAGTATTCTTTTTACAAACTGATTTTAATTTTTCATTTCTTTTTCAAACCCGATAACTATCGGGTCTTTTAGATTTTTTATGAACAGGTGAATTAACCCGATGGCTATCGGGTCTGGAAACTCATTCTTCCTGCATAATTGATCCTCCACATTTTTTTCCAGCAGTGCATACTATTTTTCCGGCTGGTTGATCAGCAGCAATTTCATTCCTGGTTTAATACCCAGTTTATTCATCAACGGGGTTCCTGAATAGCCACCTTTTGCCATAATCAAAAAGTATGAAACACATAATACGATAATGATTGTTGGCATAAAGGGACTTCATACTTCACATTTTCAACCTCGTACTTACTCTATACACAGCTTATCCACTGCTATTCACAGCCTGTTCACAGATTTTTTGCTCAAAAAGTTAACATATTCTATGAAAGCTAATACAGCATTGACTTTCAGGGCAAAATGAAGTGGGGATAAAAGAAATTTCGAAATATTTCGTTGTTAAGTGGGAAAAAGTGTTATTTTGTGTTAATTATTTTAAATTTGACTCAACCCCCTGATAATGACAGGCTTTCTCGGAGAATTCGAGGTTACTTTGGACGCCAAGGGGCGGTTCCTCCTCCCGGCAGGGTTCAAAAAGCAATTGCCGGAAGGGGAAACAAGCAAGTATGTTATCAACAGGGGATTTGAAAAATGTTTAGCTCTCTACCCGATGAGGACATGGGAGCCGCTCTTTGCAAAAATTACCGGGCTGAATGAATTTGACCCTAAACAAAGGGAGTTCAGGAGAGCTTTTCTGAACGGGGCCACCTATGTGGAACCCGATACAGCAGGCCGGATACTGTTGCCCCCCAGCCTTAAAGTATATGCGGGGCTGGAAAAGGATATCGTGCTGATGGCAACAGGAGATAAAATAGAAATCTGGGATAGTAATAAGTACAAACAGTTCTTTGATTCAATTTCTTCGGATGCATTAAGTGATCTTGGCAACGAGGTGCTGGGTGGAAAACAGGATGGTTAATTAGTTAAAAAGTTAATTGGAAACAGGCTATGGGAAACCAGGAACAAAAAAGGAAACTGGGTGCTTTAGAACCTGATAAACCAATTAACCAAATAACGCCTGCTTACCATGTACCTGTTCTGCTTGATGAAGTGATAGATGGCCTGAATATTCAACCCGGTGCTGTGTATGTGGATTGCACGTTTGGTGGAGGGGGACACGCCAGGGCCATTTTGGAAAAGTTAGGTCCAGGTGGAAAGTTGGTGGCCTTTGACCAGGATGATGATGCCAGGAAAAACCTGCCGGATGACGAACGGATCATATTTGTTCCGCAAAACTTTCGTCACCTGCAACGGTTTCTTCGTCTTCATCACATTTCAGCAGTCGACGGTATCCTGGCAGACCTCGGTGTCAGCAGTCACCAGTTTGATGAAGCAGGAAGAGGGTTCTCTATCCGCTTCAACGCTGAACTGGATATGCGGATGGACCAGCGCCAAACTCTCACCGCTTTTGACGTGCTGAATACGTATACTGAACAGCGCCTGCACAAATTATTTGAGCAGTATGGTGAAGTGACCAATTCCAAAACGCTGGCGAAAAAAATCGTTGATGTCCGCAGCATGACCTCACTTAAAACGATCGATGGTTTTAAAAATGCAGTCCGGGAAATAGTGAAAGGGAATCCCAACAAGTACTTCGCCCAGGTTTTCCAGGCATTGCGAATTGAAGTGAACGACGAACTAGGTGCGTTAAAAGAAATGCTCGAACAAATCCCATCCTTATTAAAGCCCGGAGGCAGAGCGGCTATCATTACGTTTCATTCCCTGGAGGACAGACTGGTAAAGAATTTTTTCCGCCGTGGTTCATTTGATGAGCCGGATGAGAATCCGTTTATCAATACTGAACCGGTGAATGAGCTGAAACTGATAACCAAAAAGCCCATCGTCGCAGGAGAAAAAGAACAGAAACAAAATTCGCGGAGCAGAAGCGCCAAGTTGAGGATTGCAGAGAAAGTGAAGATGGTCTGATAAATGATAAAACAGGATTCAGTTTTATATAAAGGTGTAACGATTTAGGGAAATCTATATCCTTTGAAATCAACCCTGCCTTCGCTAACGCTACGGCAGTTATACCTCCTGCTGAAAAACGGGAGCAGTGAAAAACCAAAACAACCGAGCTAACAACTCAATTTATGCAGGAACAATTCACAGAATCCGGTGGACAAGATCCAAAAGAACGGGACCTGAAGCAAAATTCCGCCACAGCGGGATGGAAGCGGTGGCTGAATTATCAGTCCATCGTCAGGCAGGTGCCGTTCTTTTTGTTCCTCGCAGTACTCGCAGTCGTTTACATTTTTAATGGGCACTATGCCGACAAGACCATCCGGAAGATTAACCGGACCGCCAAAGAAGTAAAGGAACTGAAATATGAATACATCGCTGTGAAAAGCAAAGTGATGTACCAGAGCAAACAAAGTGAGATCGTTAAAGTAGTAGTGCCACTGGGATTGAAAGAACTGATCGAATCACCGGTGGTATTAAAGGATAGTTTAAGTGGGAATTAGCATGTAGGAATCTCCCCCTTCTGCAAAAGGAACGAAGTAAAGTAAAAAAGGAATAATAGGGGATTGCTTCGGCAGGCCTCGAAAGAATACAACTAATAACAACTAAATCGAACCATCGGGCTAAACCTGGTGGTTTACAACGGACATTGGACGTTAAACGGGACATATTATGGAGGGTTTACCTCAGTTTTATCGGTATAGTACTGATTAGCGTACTTGTCCTCGGCAGAGCTTTCTACATTCAGCGTTTTCAGGGTAATCACTGGCGCAGCATGAGCGACAGTCTTCACCAAAAATTTATTGCCCTCGATGCTGAACGCGGTACTATTTACAGCGAAGACGGGCAAATGCTCAGCACGTCTATCCCCACGTTTGATATTTATATTGACTTTAATGCCGATGGTTTAAGGGAGAAAAAAGGAAAACGCTTTGCCGAGAACGTTGATTCTTTTGCTTTTTCCCTGGCTAATTTCTTCCGGGATAAAACAAAAGACCAGTATAAAAACGACCTGCAGCTTGCTTTTAAGAATAACGAAAGATATTATTCTTTAAAAAGGAAACTCCGGTTTGAAGACTATAAGCAATTCCGGGAATTTCCGCTGGTAAGACTGGGCCGGAACAAGAGTGGAGTGATCGTGGAAGTGAACACCCGGAGAGAAACACCTTTTGGATTATTGGCCAACAGGACGATTGGTTTATCCAGGGAATTTAAAGATGCTAAAAATAAAGCTAAAAAACAGAATGTAGGATTGGAAAGAAGTTATGACACCGTGCTGAGCGGTCATGATGGATTAAAACTGGTCCGGTATATAGCCGGTGGTACTGCAGTACCGATTGAAGGTTCACAAACAGATCCGGTGAATGGTAAAGATATTTTCACCACCATCGATGTCAATATCCAGGATATTACTGAAACAGCCCTAATGCGGATGATGCTGCAATGTGAAGGCCCTTACGGCACAGCCATCGTTATGGAAACAAGCACAGGTAAGATTAAAGCAATGGCTAACCTTGGTCGTCGTAATGACGGCACTTACTGGGAAGATGATAATTATGCCCTAAGGGTAACAGAGCCCGGTTCTACTATTAAGTTAGCCACCCTGTTGTCTGTATTAGATAAAGGAAGCAGTTCCATTAATGATATGGTACAGGTAGGCGGAGCCGGCCGGCTGGAAGTAGCACCCGGTAAAGTAGTGGTGGATGCAGAACGACATAGCGCATCTTCTCTTTCAGTACGGGATTGTTTTGCACATAGCTCAAATGTGGGAATGAGCAAGTTGGCCTATAAAGCATTTGGCAACAATCCTTCGGAGATCAAAGAATATTTTCACAAGTTTCACCTGGATGAAAAATCACCTGTTGATCTCATGAATGTGCCGAAACCCACCATGGCTCCTTTGTCTACCGAGAAAGGTGAAGCGGGTTTGGGAAATATGCTGTGGATGAGTTTTGGGTATGCTATCCAGGTCAGCCCGCTACACACCTTAACGCTTTACAATGCCGTAGCCAATAACGGGAAAATGATGAAGCCTTACCTCGTGAATAGTATTCAGAGTAATGGGGTAATCAGCAAACAATTTCAGCCCACCGTCATGGATGAAAATATCTGTAAGCCATCCGTGATAAAAGATGCACAGGGGTCTATGCGGGCGGTGGTAACAGAAGGTACGGCGAGAAGAGCGTTGGCAGGAATGCCTTTTGCGGTAGCTGGAAAAACAGGGACGGCCCACGTATCAGACGGGGCGATCAAGTATGCACATGGCGTTTACCAGGCCACATTTGTCGGTTACTTTCCGGCCGATAAACCCCAATACACCTGTATCGTAGTGATCCGCACCAAACCACATGCGGCTTCACACTATGGTGGTACGCTGGCGGCACCGGTATTCAAAGAGATCTCAACAAAACTTTATGCCATGTATGTGGAGAAGAAGAATCCTTCTCTGTATGCGGCTGCAAAAGATAGTGCTGGTTTTTTCTATGCCGGGTTTACAAAAGATATCAAGAATGTTTTCACCACACTCAATATGCCCTACCGGGATTCGGTGGCGCAAAATAATTGGGCAACCGTATACACCAGCAACTATCCTCAGGACCCTGTGGGTCAACCCGTAGTAAAAGCAAGAACGGTCCGGCAGCAGGTAATGCCGAATGTGCGGGGTATGGGATTGAAGGATGCTGTGTACTTACTGGAAAACATGGGATTGAAAGTGGCGATAAGAGGACGGGGAAAAATATCGATGCAGTCTGTTGCCCCGGGAACAGCGTTGGCGAAAGGAATAACGGTCATTTTGGAATTGAGCTAAAGCCTGCCTGCCGGCTTAGGCAGGAAAAATGATGTGCTGTTAAGCGATATACTATATAAGGTAAATATCAGGTCGGTTGCAGGAAGTACATCAGTTGAAGTGAATGATATCCAGATCGATTCGAGAAAGAATAAGCCGGGAAGTGCATTTGTAGCAGTGAAAGGAACGGCAGCAGACGGACACCAGTTCATTGAGGAGGCAATTGAGAATGGCGCAACGGTGATTGTGTATGAAGACTCCGGACTCCGGACTCCGGACTCACAACTCACCTATGTGCAGGTAGAAAATAGTGCGGCCGCTGCAGGCTTTATGGCGAATAATTTTTACGGACGCCCGTCAGAAAAAGTAAAACTGGTGGGAGTTACGGGGACCAACGGCAAAACAACTATTGCAACTTTATTATACAAGCTCTTTACAAGATTGGGATATAACTGCGGATTGTTAAGCACTGTTGAAAATCAGATCGGGGATAAAGTGGTGCCGGCAACGCATACCACACCAGATGCTATCAGCCTTAATCAATTATTAAGTCAGATGGTTTCAGCAGGATGTACGCATGTGTTCATGGAAACAAGTTCACACGCTATACACCAGCACCGGGTCACTGGTTTGCAGTATGCAGGCGGCATTTTTAGCAATATCACGCATGATCACCTGGATTATCACAAAACTTTTGATGAATATATCCGGGTAAAGAAAGCCTTCTTTGACGGCCTCTCTTCATCAGCTTTTGCCATCAGCAATGCAGATGATAAAAGAGGAATGGTAATGCTGCAGAATACGAATGCCAAAAAGTATTACTACAGTCTGAAGACCCTGGCCGAGTTCAAAGGAAAAATTCTTGATAACAACCTGTCAGGTTTGGTCATGACGGTGAACGATGTGGAAGTGCATTTCAGGATGATCGGTGAGTTCAATGCCTATAACCTCCTGGCCGTGTATGGTGCTGCAGTTTGTCTGGGAGAAGATAAACAGGAAGTGCTGACCGCCTTAAGTGTGTTGACAGGAGCAGAGGGGAGATTCGATTACCTGGTATCGGCAAAAGATAAAGTGATTGCGATCGTGGATTATGCACATACACCAGATGCGCTTTTAAATGTGCTGGCAACAATTAAGAAATTGAAGAGAGGATTTGAACAAGTGATAACAGTGGTTGGATGTGGAGGTGACAGGGACAAAACCAAAAGACCCGTAATGGCAGAAGCGGCCTGTGAATACAGCGACAAAGCCATTTTTACCAGTGATAATCCAAGAAGTGAAGACCCGGCACAGATCATCAAAGACATGGAAGAAGGATTAAGTGCCGCCGCAAAAAGAAAATATATATCGATCGTTGACCGGAAAGAAGCGATAAAGACGGCCATAAGTTTAGCGAAGCCGGAAGATATTGTACTGATAGCGGGAAAAGGACATGAGAAGTACCAGGAAATAAAAGGCGTGAGGAATGACTTTGATGATAAGGAAGTAGTAAAGGAAATGTTTGAGTTGTTAGGCAAATGATTGAAAGATTGAATAGATGGGGAATGTGAGTGTATAAAAGTAGCAAACGGAAATTGAAGCAGGAAAAAATTGAAATAAGGAGATTAACCAGTAACCAGTAACCAACGATGCTTTATCATTTATTTGATTGGCTGAATAGTGAAGGAATAAAATTCCCGGGGAGCCGTCTCTTTGAATTTATCACTTTCAGATTGTTGCTGGCGGTTTTGTTGTCGTTGTTTATTACAACATTCTACGGGAAAAAATTAATTAAGTTCTTACAAAAAAAACAGATCGGCGAAAGTATCAGAAACGAAGGATTGCCGGGAGAAGAAAAGAAGGTTGGTACACCCACGATGGGAGGTATTATCATCATCCTGGCTATCCTTATTCCAACATTGTTGTTGGCGGACCTGACAAAAATATATGTGCAGCTGATGCTGATCAGTACCGTGTGGCTGGGTATCATAGGTTTTATAGATGATTACTTAAAACTGAGAGGCAAAAGATTAGCACAACAAAAAGGGGAGAAGTATACAAAGGGTGGAAAAGATGGATTGGCAGGATGGTTTAAAATTTTAGGGCAGGTGGGATTGGGAATTACAGTAGGCGCTACACTTTACTTTAATAGTGAAGTAAAAATCTGGAGAGAGTATGTGGGAGATGTGCCGCCGGGAGATAGTAGTATAGTGCTCATTGAAAAGCAGGTTAATAACAGTACAAAATATTTTGTTGAAGCGAATATAGCAACGGTAACAACTATTCCATTTGTGAAAAATCACGAGTTTAACTACTCAAAATTGTTGCCGGCTTCGTGGAGAGATTATACCTGGGTTCTTTACATATTGATAGTCATATTCATCATTACGGCTGTATCGAATGGGTCAAACCTGACGGACGGATTGGATGGTTTGGCAACAGGAACATCAGCAATCATCGGCGTATTGCTTGGCATATTCGCTTATGCAAGCGGTAACCTGGTCTTTGCAGATTATCTCAACATCATGTATATACCAGATCTGGGAGAACTGTCCATATTTATTGCGGCGATGATTGGTGCTTGTATCGGGTTTCTTTGGTACAACTCTTACCCGGCGCAGATTTTTATGGGTGATACAGGTAGCCTGACATTGGGAGGTATCATTGCCTCGCTGGCTATTATCGTTCATAAAGAATTGTTGTTGCCGATTTTCTGTGGTGTGTTTTTCGTGGAGACACTGAGTGTGATGATTCAGGTGGGTTATTTCAAGTATACGAAGAGAAGATTTGGAGTGGGGAAAAGAGCTTTTTTAAAAGCACCACTCCATCATCATTACCAGGTAAAGGGATACCATGAAGTGAAAATTGTGAACAGGTTTTGGATCGTAACAGTGTTATTGGTGGTATTGAGTATCGTTACGCTGAAGTTGAGATAATTCCATCTTCCCTCTCCATTCATGGAGAAGGGATAGAGGGTGAGAAAATATATTGTTGAAAAACCAAGACGATCCGCAAACCCCTTAGTAGACGAGCGTTCTGAATTAATCGAATTGTGGTGCAGTTGTATTTGAAGATCCAATACTTATGAAGAGCCGTGTTCCGTACACGGTTACTGGCGCTGAGCATTGTTATGAAGGGATGTGTCAGTACTAAAGAAGAAAAAAGATATGAAGCCCTGTCCCGATAAAATCGGGAGAACGAGGGTGAGGTAACATGGGAAAAAGGTTTATCATATTAGGGGGAGGTGAAAGTGGTGTGGGAGCTGCACTGCTGGCGAAGCAACAGGGATATGATGTATTTCTTTCGGACGGAAGTTCTTTGACAAATGAGTATCGTAACGATCTATTGGAAGCAGGAATTGATTTTGAAGAAGGTCAGCATACCGAATCCACGATCCTGGCTGCAGAGGAAGTGATGAAAAGCCCGGGTATACCGGAGAAAGCTACCATCATGAAAAAGATAAGAGCGAAGGGAATTCCGGTGATCAGCGAAGTGGAACTGGCTTACCGGTTCAAGGGTGCTAGTAAGATCATTGCTATTACCGGGAGCAATGGAAAAACAACGACCACCGCTCTGACCTATCACATTTGCAAAACTGCTGGTTTGGATTGTGCCCTTGTTGGAAATATTGGTGATTCTTTCGCCAAACGGGTGGCAGAAAATCCCAGTTCCCTGTATGTAGTGGAGGTCAGTAGTTTCCAGCTAGATGATATTAAAACATTCCAGCCGGATATCGCTATCCTGACCAATATCACTGAAGATCACCTCGACCGTTATGATTACAAATTTGAAAATTATATCAACAGCAAATTTCGAATTACGATGAACCAGCAGCCGGGTGACTATTTCATCTACTGCGCCGATGACGAAGTAACTATGAAATATCTAAACCAATTCAATATTCATTCTAACCAACTGCCAATCAGTATGAAAAGAGAACTACCAAACGGGGCCTTTATTAAAGACGGGGACATGTACGTAAGAACAGGACAAGATTTTACTAATATGAGTGTATTTGATTTTGCTTTAAAAGGAAAGCATAACCAATACAACACGATGGCTGCCTGTGTGGCAGCTACTACCCTGGATATCCGGAAGGATAAGATCCGGGAAGCGGTCCAGAATTTCCAGAACCTGGAACACCGCATGGAGCATGTGGCCACGGTTAGAGGTGTTGAATTTATTAATGACAGCAAAGCGACCAATGTCAACTCTACCTGGTATGCATTGGAAAGTATGACAAAACCCACCGTGTTGATCCTTGGTGGTGTTGATAAAGGAAATGATTATTCATTGATTGATGAGCTGGTAAAGGAAAAGGTGAAAGCCATCATTTGCCTTGGAAAAGATAACAGGAAGATCCATGAGGCATTTGGCAATACGATGAGCACTATTGTGAATACAGCCACGGCAGCAGAAGCAGTACATGCGGCTTTTCATTTTGCCGGTAAAGGCGATGTAGTATTGTTAAGCCCGGCCTGTGCCAGTTTTGACCTGTTCAAAAATTATGAAGACCGTGGGAATCAGTTTAAGCAAGTAGTGAAAGAACTATAAATAAATAATGGAGGCAACAAAAGAAATACGGTTCAATGAGTTGAAGAATACCTTCAGCACCAATAACCTTCTCAGTAAAACAAAAGGTGATAAGGTGATCTGGGCGTTGGTGGTATTGCTGACACTCGTGTCATTGCTGGCTGTATATAGTGCCACCGGTTCACTCGCCTATAAGAATTATAAAGGCAACACAGAGATCTACCTTTTTAAACAGGTAGCTTTTATTCTTGCAGGTATCATGGTCATCTATTTTGCGCACCAGGTCAATTATACTTTTTATTCCAAGGCAGCGAAGATCGCCTTCCTTATCTCATTACCCTTATTGTTTTATACGTTGTTCTTTGGTGTGAAGATGAATGAAGGCAGCCGCTGGATCCGACTCCCGCTTATTAATATGACGATGCAGACCTCTGATTTTGCCCGACTGGCTTTATTCATGTACCTGGCCCGGTTGATCAGTAAAAAGCAGGAAGTGATCAAAGATTTCAAAAAAGGGTTTTTACCAATATTAGCCCCGGTGGCCATTGTTTGTGCATTGATTGCACCCGCTAATCTTTCTACAGCCTTATTGCTGGGTGCCAGTTGTTTGTTATTAATGTTTATCGGCCGTGTCAGCACCCGCCATATTCTGATTACAATAGGCATTGCATTGATACCAATCATATTTCTTATTTCAGCAGCCGTGATCCGGCATGGAAAAACAAAAAACGAGGATGCGGTAGTTGCTGTAACAGCCAAATCATCTTCTTCATTATTCGGACGGGTAGATACCTGGATCGGCCGGATGGAAAGTTTTATCTATGGCAGTAAGGATGATATTAATAACGATGCGTACCAGGTAAACCAGGCCAAAATTGCGATTGCCAAAGGCGGCGTTTTTGGTGTGGGGCCGGGTAACAGTACGACAAGAGATTATTTGCCACAGGCCTATAACGATTTCATTTATGCCATCATCATCGAAGAGTATGGATTGGTTGGTGGCGCATTTATCATGTTTATTTATTTGGTTTTTTTATACCGCTGTATCAGGATCTATAAACGATGCCCCTATGCTTTTGGTGCATTCCTGGCATTGGGATTAAGTTTTACACTGGCGATACAAGCGGTAGCAAATATGGCAGTAACGGTGAACTTGTTTCCGGTTACAGGTATAACGCTGCCGCTCGTGAGTATGGGCGGAACGAGTTTCATATTTACCTGCTTCGCCATTGGTATCATATTAAGTGTGTCAAGAAATGTAGAGCAACTGGAAGGAAACAGTGTTGCTGAAGTAAAATAAATTCATGGCTAAGCGAGTGATCATAGCAGGTGGCGGAACAGGCGGACATATTTTCCCCGCCATTGCTATTGCTAATGCATTGAGAAAGATTGATAGTAGCATCGAGATATTATTTATAGGTGCGAAAGGAAGAATGGAAATGGAGAAAGTGACCCAGGCAGGCTATAAAATTGAAGGATTAGATATTGCGGGGTTCAACAGAAGTTCTTTGATAAAAAACATTGGATTGTTTTATAAGCTGGTGAAAAGTTTTTTGCAGGTGCGTACCATCTTCAAAAAATTTAAACCAGATGCGGCGATTGGTGTGGGAGGCTATTCGAGTTTCCCGGTACTGCGATTTGCCCAGGCCAGGGGTATTAAGACTTTTATCCACGAGTCTAATTCTTTTGCCGGCAAAGCGAATATGTTATTGGGAAAGAAAGCATCCAGGATTTTTACCGGTACTGATGGGATGGAGAATTTTTTTCCAAAAGAAAAAATTATTATCACGGGAAACCCGGTGAGAAATACCATTTCAGATATGACCGTAACACGGAGTGAAGGAATTCATTTTTTTTCCCTGGCAGAAAGGAAAAAAACGATTCTGTTTGTTGGTGGAAGCCTTGGAGCAAAATCAATTAATGAAGCAGTGTATGCGGGGCTCGACAAATTGCTGGAAGCAGGCCTGCAGGTGATCTGGCAAACCGGTAAGCCCTATGCTGAAAAGGCAAAGGAGAGAACAGAAGGGAAAAAAGCTGTTTGGGCCAGCGACTTCATTGCTAAAATGGAATACGCTTATGCCGCAGCCGATATAGTGGTGGCCCGTTCCGGTGCGATGACAGTAGCGGAATTAGCTACCGCCAAAAAGCCGGTTCTATTTGTGCCATATCCCTTTGCTACAGAGGATCATCAAACTGTCAATGCTATGCAGTTAGTAAATAAAAACGCAGCATTGATGGTAAAGGACAGTGAAGTAATGCAAAAACTGATTTTTATGGCCATCGAATTGTCAATGGATACGGATAAGCAGACTGAACTGAAAAATAATATCGCTGCGTTGGGGAAAATTGATGCAGATGAAAAAATTGCGGAAGAAGTTTTGAGACTGATCTGATATGAATGTACAAGTTAATACTGTCCTTATGAATACCCCTTTTAAGGGGATTGAAAAACTGGGTGAGGTGTATTTTATCGGGATTGGGGGAATTGGGATGAGTGCCATTGCACGTTTTTTTCATGCCGGCGGTGTCAAAGTAAGCGGGTATGATAAAACACCGACGGTCCTGACAAAGGAGCTGGAAGCAAGTGGTATCGTGGTTTATTATGATGAGGATGTTGAACGGGCTCCCAAAAATCCAGGCCTCGTTGTGTACACACCGGCAGTGCCGGCAGAACATAAAGAGCTGGTGTATTACCGGCAGCAGGGTTATAAAGTGGTGAAGAGAAGTGATGTGTTGCAGATCATCAGCGAAAGTTCTTTTAATATATGTATCGCAGGTACACATGGTAAAACAACTATTACCACGATGGTAGCGCATTTGCTCCGTGACAGTGGCTTTGGGTGTAATGCTTTTTTGGGTGGTATAGCGGTGAATTATGGAACGAATTTCTGGAGCAGTGAAAACAATGTCTGTGTGATCGAAGCAGATGAATACGACAGGAGTTTTTTGAAACTAAGCCCGGATATCGCCATTATCACGGCCATGGATGCCGATCACCTGGATATATATGGTACGCCGGAAGCGATGGAACAGGCTTTTATTGATTTCAGCACACGAGTGAAACCGGGCGGATTGCTGATCCGGCAGTTTGTATTGAAAAGAGGAAAGGAATTGGTATCAGATCAGCACCTGACGTATAGTTTACAAAATGAGAGTGCCCATATTTATGCTGACAATATCCGGATGATGAATGGAAGCTATGCGTTTGATGTAAAAATGAATGATATCAAACTGGAAAATGTGAAACTGAATATGGGAGGGATGCACAATGTGGAAAATGCTATTGCGGCCATTGCAGTAGCGAGCTCTTTGGGGATTGAACAGGAGAAGATCAAAGCGGCGGTTGAGAACTTCAGGGGTGTAAAAAGAAGGTTCGAATACATCATCAAGAATGAACGACTAATTTTTGTTGATGATTATGCCCACCACCCTGAAGAATTAAAGGCATTGATCAACGGGGCAAAAAGTTTATTCCGCCAGAAAAAATGCACAGTGATCTTTCAGCCACACCTGTACAGCCGGACCAGGGACTTAGTGGATGGATTTGCGGAAGTACTGGACCTGGCGGATCAAGTGATTTTGCTGCCCATTTACCCGGCGAGAGAGCTGCCAATAGAAGGTGTAAGCAGTGAGATGATCCTGAATAGGATGAAAAAGGAAAATAAAAGTGTGATGACAAAAGAACAAGTGCTGGATTGGGTGAAGAAGGAATTTGAACCAACAGTAAACAGGGAGTTTGGAGAAATATTAATAACAGCAGGAGCCGGCGATATTGACATGCTGGTAGAACCGATAAAGAACGAATTAAAAGACATATAATAAGTGAATGCAAAAACAACCATACGGAAAATACTTTTTGTTGCAGTCTGGCTCTGCATCGGGGCAGGTATGTTCACCTTATTATTGGCGGCCATCAGCAAGAAGAACAGGGGAGAGTGCCAGGATTATATCATTGCGCTGAATGGAGTGCAGAATAATTTCTTTATCGACAGTAAAGATGTGGAACAACTGTTGATGACAGCCACCAAAGGAGCGATAAAAGGAGAACCGGTAGCTTCCTTCAAACTCCATGAGCTGGAGCAGATGCTGGAAGATAATACGTGGATCGATGAAGCAGAACTCTATTTTGATAACCGGGATGTACTGCATATCACAGTAACGGAGAAGGAGCCTGTAGCAAGACTATTTACCATTAGCGGAAATTCTTTTTATATCGATAGCCTGGGAAGAAAAATGCCCTTATCGGAAAAATTAAGTGCAAGAGTACCGGTCTTCACCGGTTTCCCGGATAAGAAAAAATTATCAGCTGCGGATAGTATACTGCTTAATGATGTACGGATGACAGCAAATTATATTATCAACGATCCTTTCTGGATGTCACAGGTGGCCCAAATAGATATTACTCCCGAACGGAATTTTGAAATGGTTCCTGTTGTAGGTAACCACCTGGTGAAGCTCGGGAATGGTGATGACATCCAAAAAAAATTTCGCCGGCTGATGGTGTTTTATCAACAGGTATTAAGCAAGACGGGCTTTGACAAATATAAAGTGATCGATGTACAATATAAAGGACAGGTAGTGGTATCAAAATATGCAGGTAACGCAAAAATCGATTCCATACAACTGCGGAGAAATGTAGAGAAATTATTACGCCAGTCCATCGAAGCAGAAAATGATACCGTGATCAGGGCTATGGCACCAATAGTAAAACTCGAACCTGATTCGGCCACTGCTGCTGATCCATCCTTACAAGATAAGAATGAGACTAACCCTAAGAGCAATAAGAGTCCCAACCCTTTGAAATCTTCTTTGCCCATCACGGGGGAGAAGAAGGAAAATGAAAACAAAACTGATAAAACATTCCAGACAAACACGGCTAAGCCCAAACCTGTGAAAGTGGTTACGCCCAAACCGGTGGAGAAAAAGAAAGAGCCAAAGGCGGTAATGCCAAAGAAGACAACAGTAGAGAAAGAAGATGGCGGATACAACTAATACTTCGATAAACTCAGAACAACGATTTCGATAAAAACAACAACAACTAAAAACAACAACTATGAACAACGAACAACCCATTATTGTCGGTCTGGACATTGGAACTACCAAGATCGCAGTAATTGCCGGGCGCAAAAACGAGTTCGGCAAGCTGGAGATACTTGGATTCGGCAAATCCAACTCCAATGGTGTGAAGCACGGCCAGGTGCTGAACATCGATGAGACCATCAAAGCCATCAAAAGTGCTTTGGAAAATTGTTTTGCTTCCAACCCCAACCTCGACATCAATGAAGTGTATGTCGGTATTGCCGGGCATCACATCAAGAGTTTACAGACCCGGGGTGATATCGTCAGGCAAAAGACAGACGAAGAGATCACCCAACGGGAAATTGACCAGCTGATCGATGATCAATACAAAACGTATATTCCTGCGGGTGACCAGATCATAGACGTAATACCACAGGAGTTTACCGTAGATAATTTTCAGAATATACCTAACCCGATCGGTTATGGTGGAGTGAAGATCGGGGCCAATTTCCATATCATTACCGGTGATAAGAACGCTATTAAGAATATCAACCGCAGTGTTGAAAAATCCGGACTGTATACCAAAGATTTAGTGTTGCAACCACTGGCCTCTTCTTCAGCCGTTATGGGACAGGAAGACCTGGAAGCAGGCGTTGCCATTGTAGATATCGGTGGTGGTACTACTGACCTGGCAGTTTTTTATGAGGGTATTTTAAAACATACAGCTGTGATTCCATTTGCAGGAGAGAATATCACCAATGATATTAAAACCGGACTCGGTGTGTTGAAAACACAGGCGGAGCAAATGAAAGTGCAGTTTGGTAGTGCCCTTGCTAATGAGGCAAAATCAAATGCCTATATCACCATTCCGGGATTACGGGGAATGCCGGCCAAGGAGATTAGTGTGAAGAACCTGGCCAATATCATCCAGGCAAGAATGAGCGAGATCATGGATTTCGTGACCTATCATCTGAAGCAGGTTGGTTTGGAGAACCGCATGCTGAATGGTGGTATCATCCTCACCGGTGGCGGATCACAATTAAAACACCTTATACAACTCACTGAATATGTAACAGGCTTACCGGCAAGGATCGGGTTCCCTAACGAACATCTTGCCGGTGGCCATATTGAAGAATTGGCCAAACCAACTTATTCTACCTGTATCGGTCTTATCCTGAAAGGATATGATGATTACGAACATAACCGTAAACAATTTGAAAAGGAATACCGCAAAGTGGAAGTGCCGGAAGGATTAAAAAATAATACGCAGGAAGAAGTAGTGGTTGTAACAGAAGAGGAAGTAAGCGAAAAAGAAGTGAAGAGAAGGAAAAGCCTGACGGGCTTCTGGGGCAAATTCAAGGATGGTATCATTGACCTGTTCAAGGAAGAAGAAGATAAAAAATTATAAAAAAGTCCACTAACCCTCCGCCGTGGCGGAGAGTTGGGAGTGTAAAAGTTCAATAGTTCTTATAACATATAAACTGTTTCGGGAAAAACAACTAACCCAATTATCAACAGCTTCGGGTCTTACTCTTACTACCAAAGAGGGTGGAGGCGGGGCTTCAATTCAACACTTATGATACATTTCGATTTGCCAAAAGAAAAATCATCCATCCTGAAAGTGATCGGCGTAGGCGGCGGTGGAGGAAATGCAGTGAACCACATGTTCAGCCAGGAAATTGAAGGCGTCAATTTTATAATCTGTAATACGGATGCACAGGCATTAGCCAACAGCGGTATACCCAACCGGATACAGCTCGGACCTCATCTTACACAAGGATTGGGTGCCGGTGCCAACCCGGATATCGGGCGACAGGCTACAGAAGAATCGTTGGAAGAGATCAAACGCATCCTCGAAGTGAACACCAAGATGGCTTTCATCACTGCTGGTATGGGTGGTGGTACCGGAACGGGGGGTGCGCCCATTATTGCCAAGATCTGTAAAGACCTGGGTATCCTTACTGTTGGTATCGTTACTACTCCTTTTGCCTATGAAGGAAAGAAACGGCAACAGCAAGCGGAAGAAGGTATTAAAATATTGAAAGGCTACGTAGACACCCTGCTGGTGATCAGCAATGATAAACTGCGTCACCAGTTCGGAAATTTAAAAATGCGGGAAGCATTTGAAAAAGCGGATAATGTATTGGCCACCGCAGCTAAATGTATCACCGATGTGATCAATAGTACGGGGCAGATTAATGTTGACTTTGCAGATGTATGCACCGTAATGCGCAATGGTGGTGTGGCCATCCTGGGTAATGCAGAAGCCTCCGGTGAGAACAGGGCACAGAAAGCGATCGAAGAAGCTTTGAATTCACCATTGCTGAATGATAGTGAGATCCGTGGAGCTAAATGGATCCTCATCAATATTAACTCAGCAGCCGGTGAGCATGAGTTTACCATGGATGAAGTGGAAGTGATACAGAACTACCTTTTGACACAGGCGGGTGAGGATACCGATGTTATCCTGGGAATGGGCTATGACAGCACACTGGCGGACCGCATTGGTATTACCTTGATCGCAACTGGTTTTGAGCATAAAGATCCATTTGCCAAACCAGTAGTAAAAAAGGAAGAACCCAAGCCGGAAGAAAAGATCGTTATGGTATTGCGCCAGAAAGAAGAGCCAAAAGCTCCTGTTGTAAAACTGCAATTAGCTGATATGGTAATTGAAAGGGAAATGGAAGCCATGGAAGAAGCATTACAACCTGCTGCTGAGGGGGCTCGGGAAGAACAATCAGATTACCTGATGCCGAAACTGGTAGAAGATATCCCCCTTATTCAAGCACCGGTCATTGATTTCACCGACCTGAAACAGGAAGAAGAGCCAACCATCATCCACTTTGAACTGCAACCAGCGGAGCCTGAACCGGTGATGATGCAGCAGGAAAAAATACTTAGTAATACTACTCAACAAAACACAGGTATAACTACTGTTGGTAAATTGTCAATTGTAGGAAAAGATGAAAGTATAAATTCGATGCCACAACGAAAACCTGTTTCCGTAACCATCAACAAAACCGATGCTGAGCTCATAGGCAGCATGAAAAATAGTACTAGTAGTACGATAAGCCCGTTGCCTGCAGCAGCGGGTGGTTATCTGGCCAGACCGTCCAATATCTACGCAGAATCTAAACCAGAGGTCGTTACCTCAATGACTTCTGCCGAAGAACCGGTCTCTTCTAAACTTGCCAGCAATGACGAGGAAGAACTCCTTGAATTGCAAATGCAAATGATAGTAAGAGATGACATTCCTGCGGCGGATATGCCGTTGGCCCACCAGGCTCAGACACCTTTGTTCCCGGAGGTTGAGGATTCTGCACTGCAGGACGAAACCGAAGAACAAAAACGTAGGGCAGCAGAGCGATTGCACAAGTTGCGAAACTTGTCTTTCAACGTTAACGCTGCTGACCCCAATAATGAGTTTGAAACCGTGCCGGCATATATCCGCCGCAACATGGAATTGTATAATAACAATTCCCAGGTTGAAAATTTCTACAGCAGCTACGAGGTCAAGACTGACCAAAACAATCAAACACAGATCAGCACCATTAATACTTTCTTAGACGGGAAGAAACCCGACTAGGCCCTGCGCCAGGCGAAGGGCTGTTAACGCAGTTCGTTCCAATGAAACCCTTAGCATTTATAGCTAGTGTTTTTTAGTTGTTCCCTCCGGTTTCTACCGGAGGGTTTTTTGTCTGACGGTCTCCGTCTGACAAAAAACCTGCAAGAAATACGAAATTTATTTTTTGCCAGAACCTCTTGTAACAAAATAAATAATTATGCCAATTACCGCTGCTACCACCAGCACGCCTACCCAAACACCGGCTTTAAATATATCACCGATCACGGAACAGCTACTGAAGGCGGTAACAATAAATAACATGCAAAGAATTAATATATTTTTCATTTTACAGATTTAAGGAGTTATTCAAGTTTGGAAATTTATTTTCAAAAGGCATACCATATAATAAAGGCAATACTGTTAATTGTATAAAAGGCTAAAATGGTTTTTTGAGGAGGAAATTGATCATTCAAAAACAAGGCCGTGGAATATTTTCCCCTTGTTTGCGTGAAATTTTATTACGCTATAAAATTTTTGTTCCAGGAGTCAGTAGTTAAAGCTCTGTACCGGTTATATTTCTTTTGACCCGGCCGAAGCAATTGTTGAATAAAACTTCAATGTTCTCTCATAAATAAACTCAGGGTAATTTTCCCGAACAAAAACTTACCAGGATACTTACTGCTTTATCCATCAAAGGTATTTGTTACAAATGGCTAAATAACATGAGCGAATTGGCCTGCAAAAAAATATTGTCGCAACTGCACTATACTGGCACAGTAATATCTTGGTATATCCTGCAAATATGCCGGTAACGGTAATTTTAAACATAAATCGCTTTAATTATGAAACCAGGAAATTGGATGGCAATAGCAACAGTAGTTGTTTTCGCCACATCATGTGGAGAAAGTTCCACAAAAGAAAGTGGTACTACTACCAATGTCACCACTACAGAGACTAAAATGCCAGAAGTAGTTCCGGTTGCAGCCACTATTGTAGTTCCTGAACCGACAAAATCATCTTTTGAAACAAAGTATCCAACTGTCAGCAACGTTAGCTGGAGCCGGTATGAACCCGTAAATACTTTTGATTGGGAATGGGCTGGCTGGTCTCAATTGGATACAGCTGATTATATGGTCAGTTATAAGATGGATAATAATGACTATTGGACCTGGTATGATAATGAAAATAATTGGATAGGAACAGTGAACACGATTACGAATTTTTCAGGATTGCCGGAAGCAGTTAATAGCAGTATACAATCAAATTTCCCGGGGTATACTATTGTTTCAATAGATAAGGAAAATGACAAAAACAGAACTGCATACGAACTGGAACTTACTAAAGGGGAAGATAAAATGAAAACCCTGATAGATGAGCAGGGAACGATACTTAAGAAAAAATCCACTGTAGGAGGTGAAAAAATGAAAGAAAAGAATATGTAAGGATTTTTCTTAAGTATTCATTTCGAAATAGACGACACTTTTGGGTGTCGTTTTTTATTTTAGTATATCCGTATTGACACAGGCTTTATTAATACCTGAATACACCATTTTCGGTCACTAAAAAATAAACCCTTATCTTTGTCCCTTACTCCACGTAAATGACACGGCAGGTTGTAAGCCGGTGGTACACAGAACAAACTTTCGCTGATTCAGAACCTACAACATCTTAGCCAGCTCCATCCGCAGTTATACCTGCGATTTAAACATTTAAAACCTTTATGGCTTTTAGAAAATTAGAAATTATTGAACCTATCCTCAAAGCGGTAGCCGCAGAAGGATACACGATCCCCACACCCATTCAGCAACAGGCAATACCATTGGTACTGCAACGCAAAGACCTGTTGGGCTGTGCCCAAACCGGCACCGGCAAAACAGCTGCCTTTGCCATTCCTATTCTGCAGATACTGCATGAACAAAAACCAATGGCGCCAGGCATCAAAGTATTGATCTTAACGCCAACAAGAGAGCTGGCCATCCAGATCGACGAAAGCTTTGCTGCTTATGGAAAACATACCGGTATCCGTCACACTGTTATTTTTGGTGGCGTATCACAACTACACCAGACCAATGCTTTGAAAAGAGGCGTTGATATATTGGTGGCTACACCCGGCCGTTTACTGGACCTGATGACACAAGGTTATATTCGCCTGGACAAACTTCAAATATTTGTACTGGATGAAGCAGACCGGATGCTCGACATGGGTTTTATCCATGACGTGAAAAAAGTAATTGCGAAACTACCCGAAAAAAGACAAACCCTTTTCTTTTCAGCTACAATGCCACCGGAGATTCAAAAACTGGCCAGCGTACTATTGACCAACCCTGCAAAAGTGGAAGTCACACCTCCCTCTTCTACGGTGGATAAAATAGAACAGAGCCTCTACCATGTTGGCAAAATGGAGAAACCAGAATTGCTGTTGCACCTGTTACAGGATAAAGCGATTGTAACTGCATTGGTTTTTACCCGTACTAAACATGGGGCAGATAAAGTAGTAAAAATCTTACAACGCTGCAACATAAGAGCTGCTGCCATACATGGAAACAAATCGCAGAACGCAAGACAAGGCGCATTAGCTGATTTTAAAAATGGTACGCTTCGGGTATTGGTTGCAACCGATATTGCTGCAAGAGGAATTGATATTGATGAACTGACACACGTATTTAATTTCGATCTGCCCAATGTTCCCGAAACCTATATACACCGTATCGGTCGAACCGGCAGGGCTGGTAATACAGGTATTGCTATTTCTTTCAGCAGTGTGGAAGAAAGAGAAGAGCTCAGGGATATTCAGAAACTGATCGGTAAACTGATTCCCGTGATTCATGAGCATCCTTTTGTGATGAATGCGAATAATGCCGCACCGCCTCCGGTGCAACGACAACAGCAAAGATCATCTTTTCAACCACGGCGTAATAATTTTCAACAGCAGGGGCAAAGCTCCGGCGGTGGTCAGGCCCGGAGAGGGTATGGACAGCAGAGAAGTGGGAGCCGCTAAATAAGTTATTGATATACTATAAATAAAATGTCCCGCATATGTGGGACATTTTTATTTTAATTCTTTTTATTTTATTGTTGCAGCAAAGGGCTTGGGCCCGGCTTGGCTGTCATCGTGTTTGAAACAGCAATACTGGTTGTTCTTGTCGTCTTATTACCGGCTTCATCCGTAGCTGTAACAGAAATGGTATATATCCTCACCGTACCATCAGGCAGGCGGCTTGATTTTAACCGGACCAGGTTTTCATCTTCGATCTCCCAGTCTTTGATACTATCTGTAGCATTACTGCTCACGGAGAGGCTTGTTTTTATTTTCTCTGCATTATCGGAAGATGTATAATACACGGCTACTTTTTTCATTTTATTACTGGCTGGCCATAATTGAAGTCTCGATAAAGTAAGGGGGGATAAATACGGCGGTTCATTATCTGTTACCGTGACCGTGAAAGAGCATTTCTGTCCTCCGGCAGTAGAAACAATAACACTATGGGAACCGAGGCGAAAAAAAGAACCCGAGGCCGGTGTAAAAGTTCCTATTCCTGATTCGGCAGATAATGCCGGGAAACTAACTGTGGCACCTTCTTTCCCCTCCTCTGCTTTGACTAGAATATTGGAAGGGCAGGTAAAAGCGACATTTTGTGCATGGATAGTTGTTCCGCAAATAATAGCTAAGGCCAACAGGGCTTTGATGCGTTTCATGGTGCTGTATTTTTAAGTTTATAAAAGTGGGGTACTTATGTCAGAGACGGATAAACTCTCATGGCAAGCAGGATGCCAAACTTTAAATAAATGTAAATAAACTGCCATGAAATGCGACTAAAATTCTTTTTGATTGATTGTCAGTAACCTTATTTACTTTAAATCCCGCTTGTTATTGACCCGGTAACAGATGGCCCAGATGATGGCCGTAAGAACTATGCTCATTATAACATATTGGGGAATGGTGTCCAGTGATTTGGTATAAGCTTCCGCATCAATTTTGCCGATAAAAGCAGGTACCGGTATCATCCGGTCAGAAATTTCCAGTGGGAAAAAACGGCCGGCATCGTTCCCATATTTTTTCAGCAGCCCCACCATAATGGGCTCAAAAATGATAAAGTAAAAAAGGAAAATACCCAATGCAATAAAGGCTTTGCGGACCAGGAATCCGAATAAAAATGCAACAGACAACTGCGAAAAAGTTTGTAAAAAAAACAGCCCGATATAATAGGCCATACCCCAGGTATCCCTGATCAGCCGGTCATGATTGGCAAAACCAGCAATCAATGCTACGGCAACAAAGAGAAGGGTAATGATCAGTGAAATGATCAGCACATCCACGAGTTTGCTGGTGACAAACTGGCTGCGGCTCCATCCATCTATAATGTTTTGGCGGTGCGTACGAAACGTGTACTCATTGCTGATGAACATAATAATGATAACAGCCGGTAGAAAAATAAAAATAGAAGAGGAATATGCCACAGTATGCCACACTTCGGGGAAGCTAAAGGGATTGCCAATGATTATTTTGGCCAGTTGCCCGGCTTCTGTCGGCTTGCCCACGATTTCATTAAATATCTGGAAAAAAATATAATTGATCCCGGGGTAGGCCAGGCTGGTAAGACCCAGGATCCACCAAAAGGCATTATACTTTCTCATCTTCAGCCACTCCGTACGTATAAGCGTATTCATATTTCTAATATTATGATCCGGCCAGCTGAACAGGAAAAACATTGTTATCCAGAGCCTGGCAAAAGTTTAGTTGTTTGTCAGTTCGAAGAATCTTGCTTCAAGTCGTTTCTTTCTTAACACTAATTGCGTAAGCACTACACCGTTATTAAAACAGTGTTGATTGATATCGGCCATTTTTGCCATTCCTTTAGGGAAAATAATCTGTACCGTATTTGCCTTTTCATCCAACAGCACTTCTTTTCCCATATTTGTTAATACCAATAATAAGGCATTGGTATCAGCAGCACTGAGTTCTACAATGTCTTCATCCATCATGATCTCCGCCACATTACCGGTCATGACCAGGTTCCCGGTTTTTAAGATCGCCGCATGGGTACAAACTTTTTCTACTTCGTCCAGCAGGTGACTGGCCATGATAATGGTATGGCCCTGTTCTTTTAATTCAATGATTAGTTTTCTTATTTCAGAAATACCCACCGGGTCCAGTCCATTGGTTGGCTCATCGAGTACCAGCACTTTGGGGCTGCCTAGTAAGGCAGCACCGATAGCCAGCCGTTGTTTCATTCCCAAACTGAAGGATTTGAAGGAACTCCAGCGGCGATCATAGAGGTTCACTTTTTTTAATACCTCATCAATCTCAGCTTTGGTACCCCGCCCACTGATAGCCTGGGTGATCTTTAAATTATCGGAACCGGATAAGTAACTGTAGAAATTGGGTGTCTCTAGTAAGGATCCGATTTTTTTGCGTTGGTTGGGTGAGCCACCGGGTTGACCAAACCAGAGGAATTCTCCTTTATTGGCTTTCAGCACATCCATGACTATCCCTAGGAGGGTTGTTTTGCCACTTCCATTAGGACCTAGGATGCCAAATACAGTTCCCTGTGGCACATCAAAGGAGACCCCGTTCAATGCCCGGACTGAGCCATAGGACTTTGACAGGTTTTTGATCGAAAGAACAACACTCATAGCGTTAATAATTATAAGATGAAGGTAGCGGTTTCTTTTCTCACTCAAATGAACCCCGGTATGCTCCTGAAATGCCGGATGAACTGATTCCGTTTCCCGGTGTTATTTATAATTACCTTTAATGAATCGTAGAAATGGCAACAGTATTAATAACAGGCGGAACCGGGTTGATCGGTATAGCATTGGGACAAGCTTTGCTGACCAAAGGTTACAGCGTTATCATTCTTTCCCGTGAAGTAGCAGGTAAACCGGCTACCGGCCAACTTTCTTATGCCTCCTGGAATATAGAACAGCAGTCGATCGATAAGGAAGCGTTCGGCAAAGCAGATTATATCATCCACCTGGCCGGGGCGGGTGTGGCAGATAAACGATGGACAAAAAAAAGGAAACAGGAAATCGTAGATAGCCGGGTAAACGGTAGCCGCATGATGGTCCATAGTTTGAAGACAATCCCTCATAAAGTGAAAGCTCTAGTGAGCTCATCAGCGATCGGGTGGTATGGCCCTGACCCTGTTGTGCCCAACTTTCATCCTTTCGAAGAAACCCATCCGGCGGATACCGCTTTTCTCGGCGATACCTGTCGCCAATGGGAAGAAAGTATTGATCCCGTTTCACATTTAGGAGTACGCCTGGTGAAGTTGCGGACAGGTATTGTATTGAGCAAAAAAGGCGGGGCTTTGAAAGAGTTTTTAAAACCATTACGATTTGGGGTAGCCGCTATTTTAGGAACAGGTAAGCAGATCATCAGCTGGATACATATCGATGACCTTGTCAAAATGTTTATAGCAGCTATTGAAAATGAAATCCTGCAGGGCGCTTATAATGCGGTAGCCCCCAACCCGGTTTCCAATAAGGAGTTGACACTAACCCTGGCCAGAAGCCGGCAACGTTTCTATATTCCAATTCATGTTCCTTCATTTGTATTGACGCTCGTATTGGGAGAAATGAGCATTGAAGTGCTGAAAAGCGCTACGGTTAGTGCCGCCAAAATTAAAAATACAGACTTTGAGTTTGAATTCCCAACCATTGAAAAGGCACTTACAGCAATAAAGTGAGGTTCATTTTTTATACCGGCAAGAAAGGATGTATCATTATGTAAAGTCTTCCGGGTTTATATCGGCATGATCAGGGTGCCACACACTGGTAAACTCACCCAGCACGGCTTTCCCATTATCGAATGCAAGTTGGTCAAGGTTTAAATGGCTGATATCTTCCTGCAGCACTTTCCGGTAAATAGGATAAAGTGTTCCACCCTTTGCCCCGGCTGGTTTATCTGGCTCATACTGATAGGGAGGATCCACCAAAGTGCCCCTTGGATACATGATACCGGGAATCCCTTTTCCCCGTAAGTCAAGATCATGCGGATGCTCAAGACCAATGGTATGACCATATTCATGAGCGGCCGTAGTTGATCCTTTGTATAAGTTCTCCAATAAAAAATAACCGCTATTACAGCCAAGTCCGTCCACGAAAGAAATATTTCCATGGGCAAATTTTTCAATACGGAAATAGTTATTCCGGGGGTCAAGGTTCTGGTAAATATCAATATCGGTAAGGGAAGGCTGGAAGGAAGCGCTAATGGAGAAACGAACGTCAACCGGCTGTCCACCGAAATTCAAGTTCCCGCAGGGTTCATTCCACATCGTTTCTATTTCATCCCGCATCATTGCTGTGAGTACAGGATCAGCGGCATTGCCATAGGTAATAATATGAGAAAAGATGACCAGTTGGCGATTGTCCAATTCAACAGTACCCATGGCCGTTAGTCTGCGACCGTTTTGAGATTTGTTTTTTTGATCCAACCATACATGAGTTGGCCTTTGGTGGTAATAAATTCTGTGTAAACGGTCTTCTCTGTTTCCGCAATGCTGAGTAATTTATCACCTTTTACAAAGGATTGCTGTGGCGCAAAAGAGTGCAGGGCATTTTCGTCCTGGAAAAGCTCCGCCTTACCGGCCGTAACAACTACAGTGGAGGCCTGGGTATATTCTTTCTTAAGCCAGGCATTATTCAATATCGGCTGGATCTTTAATTTTTTATATTCCCCATCTGCATTGACACCATTACCAAAACCACAATTGAAGGAGGTGGACATACTATTAATGGTAATAGTAGAGCCTGTTATTTTAAATTTCAGGACACAGGGGGTGGTCGCTTCTTCAAAAGTGTTATCAAACGAAGCCGTATCATTTACAAAACTGATGGTACCATCGGTTTCGCCTACATTATAATTAGGCCAACCAATCGTTACATCCAACCAGAACCGGTATTTATTGCCCTCCATTCTCAACAAAACAAGTTTACCTGCCGGCCCGGTTGCTTGTTTATCATTTCCGGTAGGACCTTCCGGTTTGAAAGAATAGCCATAGGCTCCAGATAAATTGGGCTGTGCAGTCACAACAATTGTTGACAGCAACGCAGCAAAAAGAAATATTTTTTTCATACCGCTTTAATTTAGATCATTCAACTAATAACTTAATTACTAAAATAAGCTTTGAAAGCATCGGCGAGCCGGGCAAATTCTTTTTTTACCTGGTTCATACCGATCAATCCACCGGACATACCCGTAGAATCTTTGTGGAGCATGACGGAATACAATGATCCCTCATTCTTGATGATCACACTTTGTTTGTGGTATTTTACAAAAGCCCCGAACAAGATTCGCATAACCCGGTTGCCTTTTGTAAAAGTGGTGGTTTCTCCTTCTGTTGATTTTAGTTTATAACCTTCTGATGTAAAGAACAGGTTCAATTTGTTATCCAGTTCTTCTTTGGTACAGCCGGAGATATTATAAATGACCCGGTCTTTGGCGAAATCAATAACGTTTGCTTGCATGTGATGAGGTTTAGTTTAGGAAAACGGAACTCCAGTTCCGTTTGATTATAAAAGATGAAAGATATTAAACAAAAATGGGTTTTAGCCGCCTGTTTTATCCAGCAGGTAATCCTTTTTTAAATCCCGCTGCAGGTAGGTCCATTTCCAGTCCATCAAATTTTAACAATTCCAGCCTTTACAGGGTTCTGGATACAGTAATTGACTGACCGAAAAAAATGAATGCTATTCCTTATTAGCGTATCATAGCTTTCTTCAGCCCAAAAAGCGCCGGATCGGTTTAATATTTTGTTACACTGGACAACCGTAAATTTTTTATGATTCTGTAATATTTTATTGAGTAGTGAGCTTCCAGGTAAAGTCGAAAGTAAAATATGTACATGATTACTCATCAGTCAGGCAGACCATAGCCTGTACTCCCTGGCGTCGTTGAATAGTAATGAATCTATTACATCGGATGCGATGGAGTCATTTTTCAACCAATGTGGTTCATTTGGGTTCTTTTCCAACGCATTTTCAAATGCTTCAAAATATTCTTCTCTTAGTTCTTCTCTACGTTCCTGGGATTGGTTATCGGGTAGATTTTTCTGAAAACTATATTTTTCTTTTAAATCCTTAATTACGGCCAGGGGTAAAGAATCCGCCAGGCGATAGGTAATAAAAAAAGTTCCTTCTGGCGGTTGCAAGTGGGGTAATTTCCTATTATAGAAATATTTTTCATCCATATGAGAAAACGGAACTCCCGTTCCGTTTGGATTAAAGAAAATGGGGTTCTGATTCTTTTTAGTCTACCGAACAAATTTCCTGAAATCTTTTAAGGACACCCCACAATTTATTTGATTAGGCCGGAACGGGAGTTCCGGCTTCCCCACACTAATTTCTCACCGGTCTTCCGCTTTTCAACACACTCTGAATCCTTTCCAGGGTTTTCTTTTCTCCGCAGAGAGAAAGGAAAGCCTCTCTTTCAAGGTCCAGTAAATATTGTTCGGAAACCAGGGTCTGTTCACTGAGGTCACCACCGCACATAACATAGGCCAGTTTTTTGGCAACGACCGAATCATGTTCGGTCGCATAATTGGCGGTCCGCATCGCATGGATGCCGGAGTAGAGTGCCCCGAGGGCAGACTGTCCCAACACTTTTATATCTTTTCGTTGTACAGGAGCCGTGTAACCGCTGTCAAAGATCTCAATCACCGATTTTTTAGCTTCTGCGATCCGGCGGCCCTGGTTCATCACTACTTCATCCAATCCTTTTCTATAAACACCCAAACCAAAACCTTCTTGTGCTGAAGTAGCTACTTTGGCCGTAGCAATTGAAAGGAAACGATTTTTTAGGGTGATGGTTTCCGGTTCGTCTTCATGCATTTCATCTGAAGCCCGTAGTACAAATTCTTTGGTACCACCACCACCGGGGATCAGGCCCACACCTAATTCAACCAAACCGGTATAGGTCTCTGCAGCAGGACAAACTTTGTCCGCATGTAAACTAAGTTCGCAGGCACCTCCCAGGGCAAGGCCATGCGGGGCTACTACTACAGGAATAGAGGAATAGCGGGCCCGCATCATCGTGTTTTGAAATAACCGGATCGCCATATCCAGTTCATCATATTCCTGGTCAATGGCCAGCATAAAGATCATACCTACATTGGCACCAGCAGAGAAATTGGTTCCTTCATTGGCAATGACCAAACCCTTGTAGCTTTTTTCTGCTTTATCGATCGCTGTTTGAATACCACTTAATACATCACCGCCAATGCTTCCCATTTTGGTGAACCATTGCAGCCCAAGTACATCATCACCCAATTCATAGAGACGGCAACTTCCGTTTTTCCAGATTTGTTTATCTGCATAATTGCTCATCACGATAAAGGCTTCAGCACCTGGGAGCGCTTTATAGCTTTTAGAAGCGGGATCATAACAATATTTTTTACCGCCTTCTACCTTATAAAAAGATTTGTTACCGGCAGCGATCATTTCCTCTACCCAGGGAGCCACTTTATAACCGGCTGCTTTCATGGCTTCGGTTGTTTTGGCAACACCCAATACATCCCAGCTTTCAAAAGCACCGATCTCCCACCCAAAGCCGGCCATCATACCATCGTCTACCCGGTACAGTTCATCGCTGATCTCGGGTATCCGATGCGATATATAAGAAAACAATCCATAATGGAATAAACGATAGAACTCACCAGCCTTATCCTGCCCGCTTACCAGCATTTTTAAACGGGTGTACAGGTCGTCAATCGGTTTGGCTGCTTCTAGGGTTGCAAATTTTGGTTTAGTTCTCGGTTTATATTCCATGGTTTCCAAATCCAGTGTATGGATTTCTTTCTCCCCTTTAGGGGATGGGGGCATTTTTTTGAAAAATCCCTGGCCCGTTTTATCACCCAGCCAGTTATTGGCAATCATTTTATCCAGCCAGGGGGGGATGATAAACTGGTCTCTCGCTTCATCATTGGGACAATTTTCAGCAACACCCCTGGCTACTTTAACCAGGGTATCTAAACCAACAACATCACCGGTACGGAATGTAGCAGATTTAGGACGGCCAATGATCGGACCCGTTAAGGCATCTATTTCATCAATGCTGAGTTGTAGTTTTTCTTTTATATGCATGATGGCCATCATACCAAATACACCGACACGGTTAGCGATAAAAGCAGGAGTATCCTTACACAACACGGTGGTTTTGCCTAAATACAAATCCCCATAATTCATTAAGAAATCAATGATTTCCGGGTCAGTATGCGGAGTTGGAATGACTTCCAGTAACCGTAAATACCTCGGTGGATTGAAAAAATGGGAGCCACAGAAATGCTTTTTAAAATCATCACTCCGGCCTTCGGCCATCATGTGAATGGGAATACCAGAGGTATTGGAAGTGATCAGCGTTCCGGGCTTACGGTATTTTTCTACCTGCTCAAACACTTTTTGTTTTATATCCAGTCGTTCTACCACCACTTCAATAACCCAGTCGCAGGCGGCAATATCTTTCATGTTATCATCAAAGTTGCCGGTGCTTATTTTTTTGATAACGTCTTTATGATAAACAGGAGAGGGGTTGCTTTTAATAGCGGCAGTCAGTGCATCATTCACGATCTTATTTCTTTCTGCTGGCCTGGCGTCGGCGGCAACATCTTTGGGAACAATATCTAATAATAATACCTGCACACCAATGCCCGCAAAATGACAGGCAATTCTTGAACCCATTACGCCACTGCCGAGAACGGCTACTTTCTTAATTGTACGTTTCATATTGTCTTTTTTAGCCTCTCGGTCCGCAGGCCGGTGAGGTCGGAAAAATTAGTTAGTTATGCAACTATTTGAGATTCGAAGTTAAGCGTTTTTGGGAAAGTATAAACGCTGCCCGTATAAAGAAACCGTTGTTATACTTTCTTCTTCAAGTAACTACCTGCATTTGTACAAATATCTTTTAGCATGGATGCAAATTTTAGTTAACGGGGCCTTCATCGTCCGGCTCTAATCTCAGCACCTGTTCCGGCTGTACGCTCCAAGTCCTCGCTACACTCCGGGCTTTCTGCTTCCATCCGGCAGCCTCTCTACTTTTGTAACACAGATAAGCAGTTGCATAGTCTCCGGTTTGTTTGCAAACAGCCGGTACTATAATAAGCCGTGCTTCGTGGAGTTGGTGCGTGAGACACGCACCAAGGTGTAAGAGTTGGTGCGTGAGACACGCACCAAGGTGTAAGAGTTGGTGCGTGAGACACGCACCAAGGTGTAAGAGTTGGTGCGTGAGACACGCACCAAGGTGTAAGAGTTGGTGCGTGAGACACGTACCAAGGTGTAAGAGTTGGTGCATGAGACACGCACCAAGGTGTAAGAGTTGGGGCGTGAGACACGCACCAAGGTGTAAACTATGAACTTCACCATCGCCGCAGAACAATTGAGTTGAGACGGCCATATATCGTAAAATCCCTATCCTATTCCCTGTTTTTATACCCGCGAATCAAAAATAAGAGAACTTTTACGCTGAATACTGCCGGTAAAAATTCTACTTTATACTGTTGTTTTGCACAATCTGCTATGAAAAACAGCGTTTAAACCAATTGTAAACCAATATCTATGAGTAAGCTGGGTGCCTTTCGTTCCGAAAGGGAAGAATATTTGTCTGTTATTCACAAAGCCTCTTTTGTGAAGGATAGTCTTACCGATAACCTGCACGACGCAGTCCTGCAAACCGATCTGCACTTTAACCTTACCGGCTGGAATACTGCAGCTGAGGAATTGCACGGGCAACCCGGTGCCATGGGTAAAAATCTTTTTCATCTAATCGATATTGATTTTATCAGTGGAACCGCAGATGAAGTTCTTCATAACCTTTCCCAAAAAGGCTTCTGGAGCGGTGAAGTATTATACAGAAGCCACGACGGGCGACAAATTTATTTCCGTACTTCTGCTACTTATATAATTGATGAACATGACAAGCCATTGGCAATCATGATCGTGAGTCATAATATTAATGACATCAAGAATAAAGAGAAAGAACTGGATGCAGCAGAAAAGAAATATGAAATATTAATGAACACCCTGCCACAGGGAGTGATGATGATCAATGCAAATAGTAAGATCGAAGCCTGCAATAAAAGAGGAGCTGAAATATTTGGCCTGACCGTAGAGGACCTGCTGGAAAGAGGATTGAGCCGGCCATCCTGGAAAACCATCCGGACCGATGGTTCTGTTTTTCCCCCTACGGAATATCCTGCCAGTGTGAGCCTGCAAACCGGTTTCCCCCAACGCAATGTGATTCTGGGTATTCAGCGTCCCGATGACGCGGTACTTTGGTTATCCCTTAATTCAGAAGCACTGATCCGTCCCGGTGAGTTTGAACCTTATGCTGTAGTGGTATCCTATTCAGATATTACCGAATCAAAAAAAATAGAAGAAGAGTTAAGGAAAAGCAATGAACGTTTTTATCATATCTCCAAAGTGACCTCGGATGCAATCTGGGATATAGACCTTACGACCAGCCAAATTTACCGGAGCGGGGCTTTCCGCCGTCTATCGGGCTATGCGCCGGAGCAGATTGATTCGAACCTTAGTTGGTGGTTCAATAAAGTGCATGTCGATGACCGGGAACGGGTGAAGAACAAATTAAATGAGCAGATAAAAAAGGGTGTAGAACGTTGGGAAGATGAATACCGCTTTGAATGTGCCGATGGTAGCTATAAATTTCTCTTCGACTCCGGTATCATTCTTTACCGGGGCGGGAAACCTATGCGAATTTTGGGCGCCATTCGTGACCTGACGGAACAAAAGAAACTGGAAAAACAATTGCTTGATGAACAGGTACAGCGGCATAAGGCTATTACACATGCTACTATCGCAGCGCAGGAACAGGAAAAAACTAATATCAGCAGGGAATTGCATGATAATGTGAACCAGATTCTGATGAGTGCTAAATTGTTTATGGATACTGCCAAGCGAATACCTGGTCAAACCGCTGAACTGCTGGATAAGGCCATTGAATACCAATTACTGGCCCTGCAGGAGATCAGGAAGCTTTCCAAATCACTTAGTACTGCGAATGTAAAAACAGTAGGATTAAAAGAAAGTGTAGAGGATATTGTGCGGAATATGCAAATGTTACGGCAAACAGAAGTGGACCTGATCTTTAATGAAAGGGTAGAAAATAAACTGTCGGATGATCAAAAACTGATGTTGTTCCGTATTATACAGGAGCAAACAAACAATATCAATAAATATGCGGATGCGAAATCGGTGCAGATCATGATTAATGAAACAAATAACATGGTTCGCCTGGTGGTAAGTGATGATGGGGTTGGGTTTGATACATTGGATAAAAGCACCAAGGGTATTGGCTTCCTTAATATCATCAGCCGGGCTGATGTGTATAATGGTAAAGTGAATATTGTTTCATCCCCCGGCAACGGTTGTACATTGGAGATTTGTTTCCCGATCGACTAATTGTTTACTTTCCTACCATAATAAAAGCACCCCAGAAATAAGGGTCCTTGTATTTTTCTTTGATGGCTTTTTGTGCCATTACAAAAGCTGCATTTTTATTTTTGGTCTTCAGGTATTGCTGGTAAAACAGGATCATGAAATCACGGGTGGCCACATCGTCCACTTTCCAGAGACTGGTCATAATGCTGCTGGCACCGGCTGCCCGGAAAGCCCGTTGCAATCCGTATACACCTTCACCGGCATCCAAATAGCCCAGACTTGTTTCGCAGGCCGATAATATAACCAGGGAAGTATTTTCCAGGTCAAGGTTCTGTGCTTCATAAGCCGTAAGAATGCCATCGTAGGTATCGGGGTATACCGGTAAGCTGTAAAAATTTACCACCCCGCTTAATAATAAACCGGAGTTCACCATTGCATTGAACATACGATAGCCGTCGGTAGCAGTAGCACCGGCGGGCGACCAGTAACCATGTGTAGAAATATGCAATATGCCCGGGCTATGGAGACCATACACTTTATCTTCTGTCGCCTCTTCTTTCAGGTAATATTTCACCCCGATCTTACCCAGGTCCATTTCTTTTTTGATCGTCAATATTTCTTCTTCTGTTCCTGGCAGGTCAGGTATTACAGCATCTTTGAAATTTCTCACAAGTGACCGGGTGTTTGCATCCGCAACTGGAATGGTACTTACGGTCCCGGTTTTATAAGTGGGTCTGCCAAAGAGCACTGCTGTTCTTATCTCTTTATCCGGTATCCCATTATTGATATCCACTCCCGACGTGGTATAATGAATTTCGGTTTCATCAAGGAGAAATTGCCCGCTTTCCTGATTCTTTAAAGTTGAAATATTGATCAGGTGATAAATACCATCGGGAGAGAAATAAACCTTGCTGATCCCTTTCAGTTGTTCTTTAATAGGCTTCCAAAACCGGTTATAGGATTCCTTATCTTCTGTTTTCAGTTTGATATTATTTTTATAGAACCGGTAATATTTGTTATCAAGGTCGGCAGCAGCATCTGGCAAATACACGATCTCAGGGTATTGGCTGTTTTTTGTAATGATATAAGCAGCATAATAATTCGTGTCGGAATAATACACCTGGTCCTTCCATTGGAACCGGACCATTTCAATAGCGGCTTCCCCGTCTTTTAACTGGTCCCTGACGGTTTTCCAGTCAGGGGGAACCAATTGTAAATATTTCTTGAAATCTTTTGCTTTCGCTGTCAACTCGTTTTCCAGGTGATTCACCTCGTCCTGCATCCGCTTTATCTCAGCCTGGTTTATTTTGTTTACGGTGTCAATTCCCGAAGGTTCATCTGCTTTCAGGTATTGCCGGAGTAATTGTTGTTTTTTAGCAATCCATTGCTCATAAAGTAAAGTAATATTCTTGTCGTTGGAATTCAGGAAAGCTTCTTTTCGTTTTTCAGTTCCTTTCAACGAAATAGACTTGGTAAAAAGCAGGTTGCTGTAAGCCTGCTGTGCAGCTTCGGAATATAAAGCCGGTTTTTTCTCTTTGGCAATTTTGACAAAGCTGTGAAAATTCTCGTAGCCTTCCTTGAGCTTGGAATTATAATAGGTCACAAACGCTTTTTCACCGAACGTAAAAATAATATCATTGATCCAGCTGCCATTGAGGTTGAATAGTTCTTTGTAAGCATCCCGGGCTTCTTCCAATTTTTTATCCCGCATACTGAAATAAGCATAGTGGGAATAAGGTTGTGTCGATTCCCGGAAATTCCTGTATTTCTTAACCTCTTCCATCAATGGTTTGAATGTTTCGCTATACAGCGGGCTGCCCAGGAATCCCAGTTGAGTAGCTTTCATAAAATTGACACTGATGTCTGCATACTGGCTATAAGTGTTGTAGTGTGCCTCCGTTTCCTGTAAATAGAAAGCAGCCGGTTTGGGGAGTTTTAACCATTTCCCTCTTTTAATTAGATACACCGGGTACATGGAGACTGCAGAATACTGGTTATTGGGATAGGTTTTGTTGTGGCAGTTGATCCAAATATAGTTGACCGAGTCACGGCTTTTCCACAAACGTTCAGCTGCATCATATTCTTTCAGCATTTCTTTTCCATAGGCAGCCGTGGTTAAATTGATACCGGGATACGGATCGCAGGGAGCCGTATTATTTTTATGCCAGAGCTTCGACAAATAGGCATGATTTTCTTCCGAGGCCCCGATATATGATTGGTAATCACCAATGTTCAGGTAATAAGTCACTTTAGCCCCCATCACTTCAGCCTTATAAGAATCGCGGAATAGCTCGTTGCCGGTTAATGACAGATGCTCCATTTTTTGAATATATTCTTCAGCTTTCAGGTACTCACCGGACTTGGAGAGAAAATTGGTATAATATAGGTAAGTATGATAAGCAGTTGGGTCTGTACTTTCCATAGAAAGCGCTTTTTCATAATTCTCCCTGGCACTGACAAAATCACCTTTTCGCTCAAATGAAAAAGCGATATAATAATAACTGTCAAATTTTTTGTACTCCGTATACTTATTAATAAACTCCAGTGCCTTTGTGGCATTTTGGGGGTCTTTGTTGGTAAACAGGCCGGGAAATATCACATAATACCATTGGTTAAAAGGATTATTGGTGGTGTCGGCCGTATTGGTTGTAATACCGGCCATCGCATTCATCGCTTTGGTGGCTTTTTCTGAGCAGATTTTGGCCAGTGGCGCATCAGGAGCTTGTACCTGGAAAATTGTTTTTAGTAAATAGTAATTGGCATAGGTCTGGAGGTCTTTCTTCTTTTCTGTCATATCGTACAGCTCTTTTGCAATGACGAGAGCCTTTTTCTTGTCAGCTGTATTTGTATATACATCAGATAGTTTGGTATTAAAGTCCTCCTGCGTTTGAGCCTGCACGCAAAATAAGGAAATGGAAAGAAAGCAGGTAAAGGATAACCGTTGAAAGGCTGTTAACAGCATAGCTACAGATAAGGGTTAATTGAACCATAAGATACATAAATCTTCTGAAACAGCTGTTGAACGAGAATCGTTTCATTTTGAATGATCGTAAAAGACCTGTAGTACTTAGTCGAAATCGATCGGGGGCAGGTTACGTTTTTCCAATTCCCTTTTATAAAGCCGCATCATTTTTTTATTCTTCTTTACACCGGCACTGCTGGCCATTCCGCTCATAGCAATTTTTATAAGGTAATTGATCGCTGACCGGTCCCGGTTCCTGATAAAAAAAACATTGCCGGTCCGGGATGTATTCTTCTTTTTTACAACAAAGCTATTGGCCAGGAAGCTAATGAGGCCCGTAAGAAAATTCTTCTTCGATTCATCCCCATTTTTCAACACCCGGATCTTCAGATCATGATAGAACATCTGCATTTCACCCCAGGAAAGATACTCCCTGCCAATGGCCCGCATACTTATGGTGTCCAGGTAGCCTGATTCGATTTTAGCTGACGCAAGTGGTATTATTGCCGGATTCAGCACACGGAGATCCATCGGTTTTGCCACCATCGTCATAAGAAAACCACCCAAAGTATCTGTATAGGACTCTTTGACCTTTAATCTTATCCAGGCCGTATCCATCAGGTAACCTGTTGCCAGCATACCCAGGCTGTCAGTGGGCCGGATATTATAATTTTTAACTGTTGTTAATTTTATATTCATCCGGGTGATGGGTATTGTACCGGCTTGTTTTGTTTTTTCGCTGACCTCGGTATAATCTACTCTTGCGTTGGTGAACAAAACGGTATCCACAGATAATTTTTGTGGAATTTTTTTCAGCATATTTACTGCCAGCGGTTTAATGATCCCTGAATTAAATGGCAGTTGCTTGTCTTTATGGTCGGCAAATAATAATTTGTCAATTCTTGCAGTTTTTACATTTAACGTATTGTCTTTGATATACGTATCAAAATCCACCGGACCTAACCGTAAAGCCCCGGATTGAAGGGTCATATAGTCTGCCTGGAATGTTTGCCGGGCAAGAAAGGAATCTTTTGATAGAACAGGGATCAGCGAAAAAGAATCAAGAGAGAAAATATTATCGTTGCGGTTGAAGTCGGCGTTGGCCCAGCGAAGATTGGTACTGGTTGTAGAATACAGCCCTGTCAGCTGGCTTACTTTAAACGCCTTATTAGCCGCTGCAAGTTGTTGAAGATTTATAATAGTGGAAGAACTAATATGCAAGTTCTGCAAGGAGCCGGTATTCATTACCAGGTTACCTTTGGATTTGCCCAGACTGTCAAGCCGGAAATCCCTGGCATCTAGGCTTGAAATGGTCCCAGCCCATTCTATCGGCAGGGTTTCTTCCTGTTCAATTTTAATATCCTTTAATTGTGCCGATAATTTTCCTTCACCCGTATTCAATGTCTTTCCTTTGGGGCTTGTAAATAAAAAATCAGTAAGGTAAAAGGAAAGGTTACCGAGGGATATGTTATCTGCATTCGTGTGCAGGTCTGTGGCCCGTAAAAAATTGGAACTATTCCGTTCGCCAAACCATTCTAATGTTAGCATACCGCTGTCGCTATCACGGGCAAAGCGGATCCTGGGCTGACTTACCTGCAGTGAGCTGACATCAATTTTAGGGAGACCCATTTTTTTATTTTCCACGGTAGCAGTTGTCTTTGTCACTCGCAGGTTAATAACGGGTTTTTCCATGACTATGGCATCCAGTGCGATGTCGCCGTTGATCAATGGTTGTACATGGGGTGTCAGGGTCATGGCGGGTACAATAATATCAGCTTCCATTTTCCCGGTATTTTTCGTAAATGTAATTTTCCGGAAGGATGAACTTTTATTGTCAGTAATATCATAGGTGGCGACAGAAAGATTGATGTTGTTGTCTTTTACTTTTAGCTCTTGCCCTGTTATATCCAGTCCCTCTAATTGTAGTTTTCCATCAACTTGTTTTTCCAAATTTGTAAAAGAGATGCTGGTGAGCTTTGTTGACACCTGTTTGCCCCCTACTGTACCCCTGAGCGAAGTATTGTTGCCCCGTACATTATTCAATTCGATCAGTGAACCGTCACCATCTTTTTTTCTGCCTAAGGCATTTATATTTACATCTCCGCTTTGCCAGCTTACTCCATCTGCATATATATTCCCGGATACTTCATCTACCTGCATTTTTTTTACCTGTACATCCTGTAACAAGATGAGCATATCCTTTTCTTTATTACTAACATCAATACGGCTGGCACCAAACTGCCCGCTTTGTCCTACGTACATAATATCATGCAGCGTTATATCTGTATTGCCGGCATGGATAATTCCTTTTTTAAATTGTAATTGTGTTAAGGAGTTGTTTATTCCTGAGAGTTTTTTTGATTCCAGTAAAGATTGGCTTTTAACAGAGACAGTCGCATTGTCCAGGCGAACCCGGAGGTTGTTTCTTAATTTAATATCTATGGCTCCGTCCAAAATATCCAACTGCTGCAGGTCCATATATTCATTCGCGGCTCCGAGCGACTGGAAAATATTCTGCCGGCCCGGTTTATTACTTTTCCTGGCGGTAGCTGTAAAATTGATATGCGGGTTTAGCATGATAGCTTGTTCTGCTTTCATTTTTCTTTCAAAAACGAGATCATCCCAGGAAAGCCCGCGAAGTGTAAACTGCGGAATGCTGAAGGTGTTCAGAATTTTTCCATTATCCAGTTTGTTGAATAAAAAATTACTTAGGGTGATATGATCGTCTTTAAAAAGGACACTGTCAAATTTTACACTATAAACACTGTCCTTAATAAAATTCTCGTAGTTACGGATAGCCATAGCAAAGCTTTTCACTCTAACCGGTTTAGCGGCCTGCTGGTCCACGCTCAATCCCTGCATCTCAAAATTATTATTACTGAACGTAAAAGAAGTGGGTACGCTATCTTTTATCGTTTTAATATTAAAATCTGCATTACTGACCACTACATAACCCAGCTGCAGGTCGCCGGTCAGTTGCTTAACGATATCTTCTAATTTAGGCGGTGGCTTTTTACTGCCTTTGTTTTTTCCGACCTGCACTTCCAGGTTAAATTTCGGGTTGACGCAGTACACCGAATCGGCTTTGATCACTTCTGCTTTATACAATGTATCAAAGTCGATATTAGTCAGCAGGAGCGCATCAAAAAAAACATTGAAAGAAGAAGTTGTGCTATCGCCACGGGTAGCTGCAATGGTGCAGCTATCAAATTCCACCAACCTTTTTTTCAGGTTGATCCGGAAATGACTGAAGCTTAGGCGGTGACGCCCATCAGGGAAAATGATATTTTGATTATCACTGCGGAGTACGACGTTCTCACTGAACAACAGATTCTCCTTCCCCGTCAGTTTACCCGCCTCGACCTCCAAATTGTCAATATGAAAATGAATATTGGAAACTTTCAATGGTAATTGACTTGGATCGATCTTATTAACGAGGATAAATGTCCCGTCATCAATCTGGAATCGTTTTACTTTTAATAACTGGAGTGCATCCTGAATCGAGGTGTAAACTTTTCCCATTTCTTCCGGGATGGAAATATCTTTCTTTATACTGTTCCCTGGTTTGGAGCCAGCCCTTAACCGGGTTACTTCGATAGTAGGTTTCAATAAAGTGAGTGAATCGATCAGGATCTCTTTCTTCACAACGATCGGCCAAAAAGCTTTTGCCTGCAATTGCATTTTATCGATACTGAAACGATACGCTGTTGTTCCTGTCAGGGTATCGGTATTATAGAAAACAGCTTTTTCCAGATCTATCTTCCGGCTAAAATAATTAAAGTGGAGTTTTCCTATTTTGAGTTTCACTTTCCCTTTTGACTTGGATTCGACCATATCCTCGATCAGGTGTTTGGCGTGGGCTTTAAACCAGAAATGAAAACCTGCCAGCAATGCCAAAAGGATTGCGAGAGTGATACCTGAAATTTTCAGAATTTTTTTCCCGAAGGATTTACTAGCCAAGATGCGAAACTTATTTAAGCTTAAATTTAACCAAAACCGTGCTGCTTTTAAACCTAAACCTCCGTTAAAGTAGTATAAGCCCGTTACGGGGTAACTTTTACCCGTTAACTAACGATAGAACCCGGTGTAACAGGATTCTCCGGCTTGAGTAATTGAAGTTTGCCGGTACTGTCTTCCGCTGTCAGTATCATCCCCTGGCTTTCGATCCCTTTCATTTTCCGGGGAGCCAGGTTGGTTACCACTATTACCTGTTTACCCACCATCTCTTCGGCAGAATAATGTTGGGCGATACCGGAAACGATCGTTCTTTTCTCCGTGCCGAGGTCAACTTCCAGTTTCAATAGCTTATCCGCTTTGGCCACTTTTTCGCAGGCTGTTACAGTAGCTGCTTTTAATTCCAGTTTTTCAAAATCATCATATTGAATCAATGCTTTGGGCTCAGCAGCTGAAGTGGAACTTGTAGCAACCGCTGTAGTTGAAGTTTCCTTTTTCGCTAAGCCGGCTTTTCCACCGGATCCTGCGGATAATTTTTCAACTTGCTCAGCAATCTCTGTATCCTCTATTTTTCTGAATAATAACTCAGGCTCGCGTAAGCTATAGCCCACACTTAATAGTTTAATGGTCCCGGCATTATTCCAATCCAGTATCTTATCTACCACTTTCATCATGTGCAGCATTTTCTTTGCTGTGTTGGGAAGGAAGGGGTTGATGAGTACGGCAAGATTCGCCGTCAGCTGTAAACAAAGGTGCAGGCAGTTGTCAATTCTTTTTTGGGCTTCCGGATTGTCCGCTACCTGCTTGGCAACGATCCAGGGCTCTTTTTTCTGCATATACTGGTTTCCTTTCCGGGAGAGGTCGATCACCTGGAACAAGGCATCTTTGAAATGATAATATTCCAATGAAGATTGTACAACCGATTTGGTATTTTCAATATCCGCAATCAGTGTTTTGTCGTTATCATCTAAAATGTCTTCATGTAGTTTTGGTACTTTCCCACCGCATAGTTTGTGCATCAGCACAAAAGTGCGGTTCACAAAATTTCCAAAGATGGAAACCAGTTCACTGTTCACAGCATCCTGGAATCCCTTCCAGGTAAACTCACTGTCTTTTGTTTCCGGTGCGATCTGCGTCAGGTAATACCGTAGCATATCCACGCATTGGCCGCCGCCATTTTCTTTCTTCACAAAATCATTGATATAATCTCTCATCTCCAACTTCCAGTTACGGCTGGTGCTCATTTTATCACCTTCAAGATTCAGGAACTCATTTGCCGGCACATTATCAGGCAGAATATTCCCATGGAGTCGGAGCATTATGGGGAAGATGATGCAATGAAATACAATATTATCCTTCCCGATAAAATGAACCAGTTTGGTGTCTTTATCCTGCCAGTAAGGTTTCCAATCTTTTTTCTGGTCGATAGCCCATTGCCTGGTAGCACTGATATAACCGATAGGAGCATCAAACCAAACATACAAGACCTTGCCATCCGCTTCTTTCAATGGAACCTGCACTCCCCAATCGAGATCTCTTGTTACGGCTCTTGACTGTAAGCCACCGTCGATCCAGCCCTTGCATTGACCAACTACCGTCGAACGCCAGTCATTTCCATGTTCCTTTAAAATCCATTCGCGGAGAAAATCTTCATGTTTGCCGAGGGGCAAATACCAATGCGTGGTCCTTTTCTTCACCGGTGTTTCACCACTCAGTGTACTTACGGGATTGATCAGTTCATCCGGGCTTAATGTAGTGCCACAGTTTTCACATTGATCACCAAAAGCACGGTCACTGCTACAATTAGGGCAGATGCCTTTGATATAGCGATCAGCCAAAAACGTTTTAGTGGCTTCATCATAAAACTGTTCTGTTTCTTTCGTTTCCAGCTCACCGGCATTATTCAGTGCCGTAAAAAACTCACTGGCCGTTTCATGGTGCAAGGGGGAACTGGTGCGATGATAAACGTCAAAAGAGATATCCAGATCGGCGAAATCTTCTTTCATCGCTTCGTGGTACTTATCAATAATGGCCTGTGGCGTGGTCCCTTCCTTCATGGCTTGTATCGGGATGGCCGTTCCGTGTTCATCACTGCCGCATACAAATACCACATCTCTTTTTTGTGCCCGGAGATAACGGGTATATATATCAGCAGGAATATAAGCACCTGCCAGGTGGCCCACATGCTTCAATCCATTGGCATAAGGCAGAGCAGATGTGATCAAATATCTTTTGGGATCGGTCATAGTATAAATTTGTACCGCAGGCCTGCCTGACGGTAGGCAGGGGCAGAGCCGCTGAGGTAAAATATTTCCCTGCGCCTTTGCGTCTCTGCGGTTATTACTGCAAAAATACCGGAATAGTGGCCATTGCCCAAACCTGAACGATTTCTGATAACTTTATACCTTACTTATACAGCATATGATTACTATTCCTCCTTATTTACAAAAAGATGATACCATCGGTATCGTTTGCCCGGCCGGTTATATGGAAGCTGAAAAAGCGCAAACCTGTATTCAAACCTTACAGGAATGGGGCTACCAGGTAAAAGTGGGCAACACAGTAGGAGGGGGATCTTCCACCTACTTCTCAGGAACCGATGAAGAAAGATTGGCTGACTTTCAGCAAATGCTGGACGATAAGGAAATTAACGCTATCCTTTGTGGCAGGGGCGGCTATGGAACCGGCCGTATCATTGACCGGCTCGACTTTAAGAAATTTAAAAAGAAGCCCAAATGGATCGCAGGTTATAGCGATATCACGGTGTTGCATGCTCATCTTTATTCCAATTATTATATCTCATCACTCCATGCACCTATGGCCGGTGCATTTAATGAGGAAGGATATAAGAGTGAGTTTGTGCTATCATTAAAAAATGCATGGGAAGGGAAAAAATTAAATTATTCCTGTGCGGTGCACGACTTTAATAAAAAAGGCGAAGTGACCGGGGAATTGATCGGTGGTAACCTGGCACTGCTGGCTCATTTAACAGGAACCGGGTCGGATATCAAAACAAAGGGAAGACTTTTATTTATTGAAGATGTGGGTGAGTACAGTTATAATATTGACCGGATGCTGCATCAATTAAAAAGAAGCGGAAAATTGTCAAAATTGGCGGGACTGATCGTGGGTGGTTTTACTGAAATGAAAGATACCGAAAGACCTTTTGGTAAGCCCGTACAGGAAATTATCAGGGAGATCATCAGTGAGTACGATTATCCTGTCTGTTTTGATTTTCCTGTGAGCCATACCGAACGCAACTATGCACTAAAGATAGGAGTAACGTATAAGCTAAAAGTAGAAAAGACAAAAGTGACACTGGAAGAATGATCATTCATACTTGGGGTAAAGTATAAACCGTCCCCCTTTATTGATCTTATAATTCGAGAGGTCATTATAAGATTTATCATTCACAGTGATCCTGGAGTCCAGCACCACCCGGAAATCTTTATACAACCAGGAAGAAGTATTATAGGCCGATTTTCTTTTGACACCGCCTACAGCCGCCTCTATGGAAGCAATATAAGTTCCATCTTTTTTGGTGGTCACCAGGTAAACAACCTGTACCCCGGCAGTATCCGTTTTTTTCTTTTTTTCCATCAGCACCAACAGGTTGAAAATTTCATTCGATGTAATTTTACCGGCCAGGTAATAAGCCCGGTTTTTTAACCGGTTATTTGTTCCTGAACCAAGGAGTGGCAAAAACCATTTTTTGACACTGCTGCTGTCCAGCAAATTATTTTGCTTCGGCTCTGCATTTATATATATACTATCTGATAGTTTCACTTCTTCAGCCAGGCTCAAGAGGCTGTCATAGTCTGATTTATCCTGTGCTGCAGAAGCCAGCCCGGAAAAAATAAAAAACAGGCAAATCGCCATCATTTTCATACAGCGAAGATAGAACTGTGGACAATACGTAACAATACCACAAAAGGGGTATTAGGTAATCACCTGTTATACAGATGATCAAATCCCGGAAATAGTTTGCACATGGAAAAAAAGTATGAATGCCGGAGTGATCAGTGTGCTAACAGCGAATCCAATTTCTGCCGGAACAGCGGGAATTCTGCTAGATTATTATGCCCGCCTTTTTCAATCGTAATTAATTCCGTTCCCCTTTTTTGCGCCGCTAGTTTTAGTGCCTGTTTATAGGGAATGACCCGGTCCTTAGTTCCATGAAAAATAGTGACCGGTGCTTTGATATGTTCAAAATGACGGTAAGTAGGAAGCGCATATTTAGTCATCGGCATCACCGGGTACATAAAGAAATAATGTTTGGCAAGTGCATCCATACTGTAGTAGGGTGTTTCCAGGATCAGTTGCCGGCAATCCCGGATAGAGGCTAACTGTGCTGCGATACCCGAACCCAGTGACCGGCCATAAATAATAATATGCTCCAGTGAAACCTGGCTGATGGCCATTTTATAGAGCAACAAAGCATCATCATATAATACCTGCTCGCTCCTTTTTCCTGTTGATTTGCCATAGCCGGGATAATCCATCATCCAGACTTCGTACCCGTTGCGGGTAAAATTGGTGGCATGTTTGGCATAACGGTTAATATTGGTTCGGTTGCCATGAAAATAGAGTACAATCCCTTTGCGGATGGTATCAGGAACGGTGAACTGAACTATACTGATCTTCTTTTTATCAGTAACCGCCAACTCAATTTCCCGGAACGGTATATCGAACTGGTATTGGTAATCAGCCGGTAGCTTTGTTGGGTGAAAGATCAATTTGTCCTGCAGAAAATATAGCGCAATACCAATCATACAATAAACAAGGGCTGTTATCTTAAACCATTTCCAGGCTTTTTTTAATCTTGTTTTGTTCATCATAAAAACGAGGTAAAGATAAGCTTCTGCCTTCGCTCTAAATGGAGAAATGCAACAACAAAAAAAGGACATGATTCTTTCATATCCTTTTTTCATAAAATCGTTTATGTTATTTCAAGCCTGTTCCTCACAGATGGCTGGCGAAAGCTATTATATCCGGTTGAAGTAGTTCTTGATCCGGTACTGAACATCGTTGCTGATCTGGTCCAGCATCAGATTCATAATCTCATTCTCTGTTGGGCCAAATTCCTGCCTGCGATTGATAAGCTCTTTGTCCGTATCACTCAACGCCCTGGCATCACCGGTAAAGCTGGCAAATTCGGTACTCCAGTTTTGCTGGCCGGTAACATTATCACTCCATAACCAACGACCTTCCTGGTCTCTTACCTGAACCTGCAGCATAGCGTTGGAAGCAATTGTTCTGCGGGTAGTGGTGATATCTGCATATACTTTTGCATATTCTTTTACAACAGAGTCTGCTTTATAAAGGGTTTCTTTTATCACGATCTCTTTAGATACCCGGCGGGTAGAACGATAATCCTGGTAACGGCCCATATTGGTATTGGCCAACCACATATCCACCTGCTGATCGATGCGGATATCTTTACTCCGGGCATCCCAGGCTGAGTAAAATTTCACAAATTCGTTCCCGGAATTATATTGAAGGTTACGCACCAACTGGTCATCCAGGTTATTGGCCCCCACAGCGTAAGAACTATAGACGTAACCACCCTGTTGCTGCATGGGTAAAATGATCACATTCGTTACGGCATAGTCGAATGCCTCGTTCATTTTTACGATCGCATCCCGGTTGCCTGGTTTAAAACGCAAGGCAGCCTGGAATTCACGGTAAGCGTTCTGGTAGCTTTGCTTGTCGTAGCGCTGCATGAAGGACATACCCCTGTAATAACGAACATCTCCTGCTTTTTCTCTATAAGTAACAAGATGTGAAGAGTAATTATTTGGCTTTACAAGGTTATAAACCGAAGGCACACGGTAGATCGCCTCATACATACTTTGGAGGGAAAAGTATTCATTATACATCCATTCCCATTTTAACTCGTTGCTGCTTTCTGCATAAGTGCGGATACGGGCTTCATGGTCGTTTACAGCATAGTCATACGAGTTTTGAATAATGCCGAGTAATTTCGGATCATCAGGATCCTTTTGCAATTTTTTGGCCGCCAGTTCTACGGCTTCTGTATAATTGCCTTTTTCATAAAGCTTGCTGGCTGTTTTACAGGAGAAAGCTAATAAACTGGTTCCGGCGAAGAGTAAAATGTAGAGTTTTGATTTCATAAACACCTCCTTTTCCTGTTAGACGTTCAAATAGTATTCCATGTTAATAACGGCATTATCAATTATGCAATCCTTAACAATGGTGAATGGCTAGTGGGGTAATGGGAAGTGGCGAGTGGGGTTTGGCGAGTAGGGTTTGGCTAGTGGGGTAATGGGAAGTGGCTAGTAGGGTTTGGGGGGGGGGGCTTAAATATTTATTTTGGAGACCGGTTATTAAAAAATGACACACTTAATTAAGCAGAACCTTCTATCCCCCACTAGCCACTCGCCAAACGCGACTCCCCTTGTACTACTAGCCACT
>Ga0163144_10000833_pt1 | contig 73292 bp, 59 predicted proteins | sample OliLak19BULKMAT1_FD_123175 | JGI IMG/M metagenome (GOLD analysis project Ga0163144, IMG submission 123175) | Freshwater microbial mat bacterial communities from Lake Vanda, McMurdo Dry Valleys, Antarctica - Oligotrophic Lake LV.19.BULKMAT1 | ecosystem: Environmental > Aquatic > Freshwater >... | reverse complement strand
TTTGTGTTCCTTCTGGAATAGTTACGCGTACTTTTCCATCTATTGTTGGCACTTCTACTTTTGTTCCTAATGCCGCGTCTGCAAAACTGATATACAAATCATACAAAACGTGATTGCCTTCGCGTTTTAGATCTGTATCTTTTACTTCTTCTACTGAGATTAATAAATCGCCATTTGGCCCACCTTTTTCACCTGCATTTCCCTTTCCGTTCATTGAAAGTTCAATTCCTTCGTGCACACCTGCAGGTATATCAATATTAATAGTGTCTTCACCATAAACTCTGCCATCACCATGACATTTATTACAGGTAGCTGTAATTTGCTGGCCTGAACCATGGCAAGTTGGACAAGTTTGTGTTGTAGCCATTTGTCCAAGAATAGTATTTTGAACACGGCGAACTTGACCTTGCCCATTGCATGTTTTGCAAGTACTTACACTCGATGCATCTTTTGCTCCGGTGCCGGTGCATACATCACAAACAACATATTTTTTTACCTTAATAGTTTTACGTGTTCCTTCAGCAACTTCTTTTAAAGTGAGTTTTACTTTAATTCGAATATTACTTCCTCTAATTCCTCTTGACCGTTGACCTCTTCTTCCGCCACCGCCAAAAAAATCGCCAAAAACAGATTCACCGAAAACATCTCCGAACTGGCTAAAAATATCGTCCATATTCATGTGTTGCGCACCGCCTCCTGCACCACCAACACCTGCATGACCAAACTGATCGTATTTAGCTTTTTTTTGTGGATCGCTTAAAACTTCATACGCTTCGGCAGCTTCCTTGAATTTTTCTTCCGCTTCATTATTTCCCGGATTTTTATCAGGGTGAAACTGTAGGGCCATTTTTCGGTAAGCCTTTTTAATTTCTTCAGGAGTAGATGATTTTGTTACTCCTAATATTTCGTAAAAATCTCTTTTCGCCATGATATTCCCGAATGGGATTAATTTTCAAATTTTAAATACTGCGTTTATTATTTTCCAATTACAACTTTCGCGTAACGAATAATTTTGTCATTTAATGTATATCCTTTCTCCAATACATCAACAACTTTACCTTTTAAATCATCTGTAGGCGCTGGAATTTCAGTTATAGCTTCCATCATATCTGTATTAAATTCCAAGCCTTTGCAATTAATTTCTTTTAACCCCTTATTTAAAAGTGTATTTCTAAATTTTTCGCTGATAAGTTTAATACCTGCTTTAACTGCTTCAATATCCTTTGCATCGGCTACAACCTGCTCAGACCTGTCAACATCATCTAATGATGGCAGTAAATCTTTAATAACTTCTAGACCTGCAGTTTTAAATTGCTCAATCCGCTCTTTTGAAGTTCGGCGTTTAAAGTTTTCGAACTCAGCAAGCAGTCTGATATATTTATCTTTTTGCGCTTCTAGTTCTTTCAGCATCGATGCGCTGTCATCAATTATTTCGCCTTCAATAGGCAGTGTGATTTCTTGCTCATCGAGGTTAGTATCCTCGCTTGCAGCCGCTTCATTTTTTATATCTTGCTCTTCCATATCTATTAAAGTTGAGTGTTTATGACAAAGTTGCATTCACCCCTGTGCAATCCAGCGGCCAAATCGGAGGTCAAAAATACTGCCATCGGGCATTTATTGCCAAATTGACACGATAATAATAATTAACAACAGCAGGTGAGTGATTAGTGTAGGTGCTCGTTAAGAATAGATTCCAGCTCGCCAATCAAAATATTCTTTTTAATTACAACGCCATCTCCATCCAATAAATAGTATTTGGGGAGATAGTTTATACCGAAATCGAGTGCAGCTTGGGCATTCCATGATTTTGTATCAATTGTTTGGCAATTCCAGGAAACGTTATCAGCGGTTACGGCTGCCAACCATTTATTTTTGTCGGTATCTAAAGAAACACTGTAAACACTATAGTTTTTGCCATTCTTAAAATCTTCATGCTGGTATTTCTTATACAAGCGTTCCATTTCTATGTGATTGCGTCTGGCATCAGCATTACCTGATTCCCAAAATTCCACTAATACGTAAGTACCTTTAAGTGCAGATAGCTGCAGCCATCTATTATTGGCATCTTGGGTAATAATTTCCGGTGATGAAGTTCCGGTGGCTAACCCCGAAGTCAAGGTTGTCGCTTCACTTCCTGAGCAACCTGTAAAAGTAGTAATCGAAGTAATTGCAATAATGGCAACAATAAAAAATGTGTGGAGTTTGGTGGAAAATCGAGGAGACGACTCTTGCATTATTAATCTTTTAGTTTGGTTAGAATTTGTTCTAAATCTGTAGTTAAAATATTGTGATTGATGATTTCACCTTTACCGTTAATTAAGAAATACTTCGGCAGAGATGCAATTTTATAATCTAAAACAGGTTGCGCATTCCATGCTTTGGTATCAATTACATTTGTTGCCCATGTTGTACCTTCAGCCGCTACAGTTTTTTCCCAAAGCGCTTTATCGGAATCAATTGAAATACTGTAAATATCAAACCCGGTTCCTTCTTTGAATTCAGTTTGTTTAAATTTCATATACATGCGCTGTATTTCAAAATGATTTTTTTTCGCACCGGTATTGTTTGAATCCCAAAACTCAACCAGAACAAGCTTTCCACGCATTTCACTGAGCTTGGCAATTGAGTTGTCTGCTTTACTCGCGCTAATTTCTGGCGCTAAATTTCCAGCTTGTAGCCCAACAATTGGTGCACTTACTTTACAAGCGCCAACCAACATTAGTATTGCAATACCTAAATAGATAAATTGTGTCTTCATATTAGAAAAGATTGCATTCAACATTCAGCGTGTGTGCACTGAAATTTAAGGGGAATGTGCGAACAAAATTTAATCGAGTGGTAAAGATCGCCACAAGTTGACCAAATGTGCAACTACCTTTCAACAACAATAGACTTATTGTAGCTTAAAATAGTTGCATTTGTGACCTTAAATTCTTTGGATTTCTGCACCAATTGCTTGTAGTCTTTTATCGATGTATTGATACCCTCTGTCAATTTGTTCGATATTATTAATAATGCTTTTCCCCTCGGCCGACAAAGCTGCAATAAGCAAGGCAACACCAGCACGAATATCAGGAGAAGTCATTTCAATTCCGCGGAGGGTGTTTTTTCTTTCAAGTCCAATAACTGTAGCTCTGTGTGGGTCGCATAAAATAATTTGGGCCCCCATTTCTATGAGTTTGTCAGTAAAAAACAATCTGCTTTCAAACATTTTTTGGTGAATAAGCACACTGCCTTTTGCTTGTGTGGCAACAACAAGAATAATACTTATTAAGTCGGGAGTAAACCCTGGCCAAGGCGCATCTGCAACGGTTAATATTGAGCCGTCGAGGAAATTTTGAATTTCATAAATATCTTGTGCAGGAATATATAAGTCATCGTTTCTCAACTCCATTTTGATGCCAAGTTTACCGAAAACTTCCGGAATTACGCCAAGCATATCAAAACGTACATTCTTTATAGTGATTTCACTTTTAGTCATTGCCGCCAAGCCAATAAAACTGCCAATTTCAATCATATCTGGCAAAATGTGATGCTCACAGCCAATTAATTGTTCAACTCCCTCTATGTGTAACATATTAGAGCCAATACCTGTAATTTTTGCGCCCATTTGCACCAACATATTGCAAAGTTGCTGCAGGTAAGGCTCACAAGCTGCATTGTAAATTGTAGTTCTACCTTCAGCGAGCACAGCAGCCATAACAATATTTGCAGTTCCGGTTACCGATGCTTCATCTAATAAAATATAAGCACCTTTTAACCGTTCGGCACTAATTGCACCAGTTTCAATGTTAAAATGTGCCCCTAATTTCATGAAGCCGATAATATGCGTATCTAATCTACGACGGCCTATTTTATCGCCACCTGGTTTTGACAAAGTGGCATGTTTAAATCTTGCTAGAAGCGGACCCATAACCATTACCGAACCACGCATTTTGCGGCTTTGGTTGATAAATTCATCGCTATTGATGTAGGCCATATTGATGTCGTCGGCGCAAAATTCGCAAGTATGCGCATCAATACGATATACTTTTACGCCCATTTGGGCAAGTAATTCAATCAGAAAATTCACATCTCTGATATCAGGAATATTATGAATAGTAACTTTTTGATTCGTGAGCAAAACAGCGCAAATTACTTGCAATGCTTCGTTTTTGGCACCTTGAGGAACAATTTCTCCTTTGAGACGCTTACCTCCAGTGATTTCAAATGCGTTCATTAACGATTCTTTTTGAAATTCTTGTAATTAGGATTTTGTCCATGGCGTTTAAAGTTTCTGCCGCCACCGTTATTCGGTCTATTTTGCTGTGTAGGTTGATTTACCTGACGACGAGCTGAAGACTTAGTTAAAGAATCTAAATCGCTGTCCTCATCTAATTGCAACTGACCATTGCTCAAACTTTCGAGATCTTGCTTAATAGTTAAATCGTTAACATTATCACGATTCCAGTTTTGATAAACTAGCTTCATATAATTACCAATAACTTGAGCAAACTCCTGACGAACCAAAGGGTCTTCTATAGTCATTGCTTTATTAACGCATGATTCAATGTTTTTACCGTAGTGGGCAAACTTGATACTTTGTCTAGGATATTTGAGTTTGATGTTTTTACGCATCAAGGTTTCACGCTCTGGAACAGGGTATGGTGAATTCGCAACAAGTTTGAAATCACTCATCATATAAATGTGGTCCCATAACTTATGGCGAAAATCTTCAACATTCCTAAGGGTTGGGTTCATTGTTCCCATCATATCAATAATATCGAGCACAAGATTATTGCGCTCTTCATCATTTTCAATTTTTACTGCGAAATCAACCAGTTGTTGCACATGGCGACCGTATTCACCTAGGATCAGCTTTGGAAGCTGGGTATTATATGGCATCGAAAAATATGTTTAAGGCAAAGGTACGTTTTTAGGCGACATGAAGCAAGTATTAAATTGTGACTTATGCTAAACCCAGATTAAGCAATGGAAATCATAACAAATTACATATTGCAATAAAAACAAATGTTTCATACCAATAAATTGATCCTTTCTCATTGTTTGCTAATTAGGGTAAGCCCAAATAAATAAATAGTTTGGTCAATTTGCTATTGTCTATTGATTAAGTTGGGCTAAACGTTGTAGAAAACAAAAAACCGCCAGAAATCCGACGGTTTAATAGTTTCACTAATAGGAATAAAGGTGTCTATTTGCGACACTTTTTTAATTTATTCGCCGGGGTTTGGCCCACCACCTGGTTTGCCACCTGGAGGACCTTGTTTATCTCTTGCATGTTTAATCATTTCACGTTTGAATTCATTTTCGGCATCGGCCAATAAGGCTACTTTTTTGAGCACTAATACTTTTTTAAATTCTTCGGCATATTTCTTTTTGATATCCAACAATTTCTGCTCGTTGTCAAAATGTTCGTTAATCATTTTAGTTAAATCTTCATCCGTCATTTTATCAATTTGCTTGCCAGAACGCAAATCTTTTTCTTTATTGATAATTACCTTTATTTCATCTTGCATTTTATTATATACAGGCCAAAATTTTTGCGCTTCTTCTACACTTAAATCCAGATACCTAGTTAGAAATGCAATGCGTAATGCTTCAATTTTTTCTTCATCAACGGGAGGTGGCCCAGGAGGCCCTTGCGAAAATCCGGCAGCTGCCGTGATTAAAAGTATAGAAAAAATGATTGCGTTTTTCATAATAATTATGTAGTTAGGTTATTAATAAATTTTATAAGCCAAGATTTTCAAATATTGTTGCATCATTTAAATATTCCTGCAAAAGTTCATCGTCAACTGTTTCCAATAATTTTTCATCATTGTTAGACTGAGACGATTCCACCAAAGCATTCAATACATCCGCATCAAACACTTGTTCATGCAAATCGCCTGTAATGGACTTGTCAATTTGGCTTGCATCTGAATAGGTTGAATTAAATAATACTTCGGTATTTAGTTGATTTACATTTTGAATAAGATAACCGTATAAATCATCAATGCTTAGCGATGCAATTTGCTCATTCATATAATTATCTAATTCAAGATTACTCATATTTGCAAACGCAACACCCTTATTGTTTGCATTGCTTTTTACTAGCCAATTAACAGCAAAAAAAGCAAAGGTAATTGTAGCGGCAACCGCAGTAAAAATAAACAACCTTTTTATAATCGGCGATTGCTTTTTATTAGTAATTTCCGCAAATTCATCGTTAGTGATATTGTTTAAAATATCATGCTCCAAACGTTCAAAATAGCCATCTGGTACGCGCAAGGTTTTGTTATCAAGCAGGTTTTTTAATTTGTCGTTTATTGGATCCATAATTGCTTTTTGTTACAAATAGCTTTTTTATAATTTACTAATTCAATCAACTTAAGGTTTGACATTATATTTTATTCATGGTTTAATGTGGCTTTTAGAAAAGCTTCTATTTTTTTTGCAGCATGATGATAACTTGCTTTAAGTGCCCCTATAGAAGTTCCTAAAACCGCTTCCATTTCTTCATATTTCAATTCATCGTAATAGCGCATAATAAAAACCTGTTTTTGTTTATCGGGCAAGCTGTCGATGGCATGTTGCAATTGCACTTGAGTTTCATCGCCATCAAACCATGGGTCGCTATTGAGGTTAGCTGTATATTGTGCTACGTCATTATCAATTGCAATGCTCGTTCTGCGATATTTCTCATTAATAAAGGTGATTGATTCGTTTGAAGCGATGCGGTACAGCCATGTGTACAATTTACTTTCTTCGCGATAGTTGGGTAATCCCTTCCAAATTTTAATAAAGCAATTTTGCACAACATCGTTTGCATCATCATGATTGGTTACCATACGGCGAACATGCCAATACAACTTTTTGGAATACACTGCCACCAGCTTTTTATAGCCTAGTTCTCGTGTTGTTGCATTAAGACATAACTGTATGATTTCCTTATCCGTCATCAACCTCCAAGTTAGCCAATCTGCCTTCAAAATAAAGACAAACTATTACGCAATTACTTGCGTGCTATTACTTTGAGAGCGGCATCCACAACATGTTGGGTGCTCATACCATATTTGGTAAGTAACTGCTCGGCGGTTCCACTTTCACCAAATTTATCGTGAACACCAACGTATTCAATCGGTGCTGGAGTGTTTTCACTCACTACTTTGGCAATTGCGCTTCCAAGCCCTCCAATAATCTGGTGCTCCTCAGCTGTAACAACACATCTTGTTTTGCTTACAGATTGTATGACTGCTGGAAGATCGAGAGGTTTAATTGTATGAATATTTATGAGGTCAACTGAGTAACCTTTTTCTTCTAAAATTTTTGCTGCTTCAATTGCTTTCACAACCAAATGCCCCGTTGCAAAAATTGAAACGTCTTTTCCATCCTGAATTTTCCATGCTTTACCAATTTCGAATTTTGCGTCAGCAGGATAAAAAATCGGCCATTTTGGTCGGCCAAAACGCAAGTAAACCGGACCATCATATTCCGCAGCAGCAATAGTTGCAGCCTTGGTTTGATTGTAATCGCATGGGTTCATTACAACAAAATTGGGTAACATTTGCATCAAACCAATGTCTTCCAAAATTTGGTGTGTTGCACCATCTTCACCAAGCGTAACGCCAGCGTGTGATGCAGCAATTTTCACATTCTTATTAGAATAAGCAATTGATTGTCGGATTTGATCATAAACCCTGCCTGTTGCAAAATTGGCAAAAGTGCACGCAAATGGAATTTTTCCACCTATAGTAAGGCCGGCTGCCATGCCTGTCATGTTTGCTTCTGCAATTCCGCATTGAAAGAACCGGTCCGGAAATTCCTTTATAAAAGCTTCCAATTTAAGCGAACCGACTAGGTCGGCGCAGAGCGCTACTACTTGCGAATTAGCTTTAGCAGCTTCCAAAATACCAGCACCAAATCCGGAGCGTGTATCTTTTTGATTGGTATAATCTACGTTGATCAAAACAGCAATTTTTGGGTTTGTAGATTTCAGTTTTTCCAAAATCTGATGCGAAGATAAGGCAAAGTTACAGTCTTACCATAAGTGAAGTGCCGCTAATTACTTCAAAATCTATTTCTTTGGTAGCATCCATGTCTTTTTTGGAGATATAACGATAAATAACCTTATATTTTCCGGGTTGAATAGCAAGTGTTTCTTTTAAATTAACTTCACCTAATTCGTATATTTCAACCAATTTATTATCTCTATATTCATATATACCGCCTGCAATGGGTTCATTTTTGTTGAATGAAACATATCCAGGAGCAGCAATTTCGATGGTAGTGGTTTTATCTTGCTCAACTAGCACATTGTCAACTGTAATTACTGGAATGGTTAATACTTCAATATTATATAGACCAATTAATAATTTTTGTGATACATCAGAAACCTGAGCCGTAACAATATTTTTATCCTTTTTGATAATGCAATTTATTTTTCCTTTAAATGCTTCACCGCGAACTTCCACTGTTAAAAATCCCTGCGGAGATGGTTGCGTAATAATATTAAACTTGCCTGCATTTAAACTAACATCTTTCTTAATTATTTCTGGTGTGGTATGCACTTGCATATCATAAGTAAGCGAAGGGTCTAATGTTAAAGTGTCAGGATTGCCTTTCGGATTAATGGTATGATAATAATTAAATTTTGGCATTTTAGTATCCGCATCATAAAATGTCATCAGCATATCTGTTTCTTCAGGCTTGCTGTTTTCGTCTAAAAGATCGACACGAATAAATACCGAATTAAATAATTTTGCTATGGTTGAATTAACTACCAATTCTGTCCCTTTTTCATTTTCGATATTAATAAACTCGCCCATACAAGAAAATTCAGAATATTGTGTTGCATCGATTCCTAAACCAATAACATACGACTTGGTGACAACACCCATATTTTTTAATCGCTGTACCACTTCACATGGATTTAATCCACATGATTCGAATCCATCACTAACTAAAATGAGAATATTTCTATAGTTTTTTGCATCATCGCCGAAGTCGGTAAGTGTTTGCTCTATTGAATAGGCAATTGGCGTAACACCTTGCGGACGAATATTTTCGATACGCGTTTTAATGGCCGCAGCATTTTTATTTCTAAATGCAATTTCCAATTTCGAATCTTCACAATCGTTAAGTGGTTGTGGACTTTGATGTCCATAAACTCGCACAGCCATTTGCACATTTGCCATATTGTTTAAGCTATCGGCAATGCCGTTAACTACAGCTCTGGCCGCACTCATTTTTGATTCTCGTTCCCAGGTTTGCAGCATACTGCGGCTAGCATCCAAAACAAACAGCACACGTGTGGCTTGAGCTGTTTGAGCAGTAAGCTTATTTCCAACAAGTAAAATAAAAATTACTAATAAGGTGCGACAAAGATATGTTTGCAGTTTATTCAAATTTTTATAATTGAAGTTTTTGAACTCTTAATTGTAATTGAAATATCTTTTGTATTAGCTGCGTATTTTTTGATATTAGAACGGCTATAAATTTTATAATCGCCAGGGAGTAAAGAAATCATTGTTGTAGTACCTGATAAACTTCCCTCATAAATCTTTTCCAACTTGTTTTGCTTAACAACAAAAATGCTATAAATTTTACTTTCAGTAGAAGTTAAGCTTAACGTACCAGGCAAAGGCACATCAATTTTATTTTCTATACCACCTTTAATTTCATAATTTTCGTAACGCAATCTGGGAATTGTTAGTATGTCAATATCATAAGTGCCAGCAACATATTTTTGCTTAGTATTAAAATTCTGAACGTAAATAATTTCACCGGTTGTATTATTTCGAACAACGCATTGTTTTTCGCTGAAAATTGTGCCACTTCCTTCAGCAACATAAAATGTTCCGAGTGGAACATCAATTCCAATAATATTATGTTTACCTGGCGTTAATTCAACTTCATTCATTTTAACAATAGGTGTTGAGTGTACAACAATATCATATAATCCAATTGGATTCAGAAATAACGTATCTGGTTGATTTTTAATATCGGGTGTGTGCACGTAATTATACCTAACCTCACCAGTTAAATGGTCATACAATGTTATTTCAATATTTTTTTCAACTGGCAAGCCGAATGCATCCAACAAATTAATTTGTGTTGTTGTAATATTTAATGCTTGCGAAATTGCAATACTCATAGCATTCGAAAAAGATTTTTCATCACCAGCATCATAAAAATTTCCAATACAATCGAAATTCTTTTTGTCACGTTCGGTTAATCCTAAACCTATAACGAACGGTTTGAGGGTAATTTTTTTATCGCGTAGCGCTTGTGAACTTGCACATGGGTCTCCTTCACAATTTTCTATGCCATCTGTAATTAAGATAATGGAATTTGTTCCTTCAATAGAAATAAAATCTCCAGCGGCTAAAAAAAGCGAATAAGCAATTGGTGTATATCCTTGAGGTGTAACTCGGTTCAGCACATTTTTCACTAACAGGCCAGCATTTTTGGTAATTGCCACCTCTAATTTTGAATCTTTACAATCGTGGGCAGCGCGGGGTTGTTGATGGCCAAAAACGCGCAATCCGATTTGTACTTCTGGGTCAGCTTTTTGGATGCTATCAATCGTTTTCACAACCATTTTCTTGGCTACCTCCCATTTATTGGTGCCATTCCAAGGGTCAGCCATGCTTCCGCTTCCATCTAAAAGGATAAGAATGCGCTTTGCTTCACCAATTGGTTTGGTTTGGGTTAATGCGGTAAAGCATGAAAATACTAACAACAGGATGATCAGGTTTCTCATCATTTATGTGCTCATAAGCCTTATAAAACGAACATCTTCAAGGTTTTATTGAGCAAAATAGGTTTTGACCCATTGCAAATAAACAAAAATGCTGCCGTTTTCTTCAATTTGGCTAAAAATTAGAGTTAACAGTGGTTAACAGTGGTGTATACTTTTGTGAAAGCAGTGAAATAAGCGGACTAACTTTTAACTCAAATTAATCAATAGACATTAGCAAATCAATCAAACTATTGATTTAGTTGGGTTTAACCTGTATTGCAAACAATTTGTGATGAGCATATTATTGCTAGGGAACATCTGATTTTATAACAAACTATAAGATGTTAGGCCTTCCATTGCTTATTCTGGGTTTAATTACCCAAAACTATTTTACAGTTATAGTATTTATTCGAATCGATTACTTGTATCAAATAAGTGCCTGCTGTAACATCAACAGGAATTGTTGTTACCGTTTGTGTTAATTGTTGTTCAATAATTATTCTTCCTGTAAGGTCAAGCAGCCTAAATTGAGCATTACTACTTTCTTGGTTTAAGTTGATTTGAATAGCATTGTATGTAGCAAAAATTTGAGGCTGAAAGTTATTGGTTGATGTAATATCAATTATTACTGGGAAGTTAAGAATAAGCTGATTGCTTGGAGCCGAAAGCGTATCATTAATACCAAACTCTCCCGCAACCGCTAAAATGTATGCATAATAAGGAACACCCCAAGTAATTGGATTTCCTTCACTATCGACCATTGTTGCATCGCCTATTATTTCAATATCAGTTTCATTTGGTATTATCTCGATAAAATTGAGCGATAATTGAGCTGCGGCTAAATTAAAATCAAAAGCCGTTGCAAAATCAACTAAAAAAACACGATACGTTTCAACTGTTTGCTCAAATGCGGGATTGCTAAAAATAATGCTGATGTCGCTGCCAGTTCCTGTTTCGGCAATGTCTGCTAATAATGGTGCATTTACAACAGCCGTTTCCATCTCCAATAATACTACATTTGAAACTAGTGTAATTGAAGGAACATTTACAGTTGTGCCATCGGGCATACTTACAATAAATGCCTTATATCGATTTGGCTGAATAGTATTTCCATCAGTATCTAATGCATCGGCAGGTAAAAAAACTTCATAATTTTCTGCGCCTGGTAATACTACAGTGTATCTATCTGCAGAAAGCAACAATGCATCGTCTAAAGTAAATAAATCTGCAGCATCTTTTTGTGTAATACAAATTCTATATTCGGCGATACCTTGTTCAGTATTTGCTGGATTAAAATTTATTCTAATATCGGTACCATTACCATAATTATTTATATCTGCCAGCGATAAATCATTTGCAGTTTCAACAATATTGAGTAAGGTGAAATTATTTGTTGGTGTTGAAAGTATATTAGCATAATTAATTGCAGGTTGCATCACATTTAATACAAATAATTTGTATTCTTGTCCAGCAATAATTAAATCGCCATCGCTATCATAACTAATTTCCGGAAATGCTTGTGCATAGTTTACACTGCCATCTGGAATAATTTCTACATAGCAATCTGCTGGCAAAGCATCAGCCGTTGTAACATCAAAATCGTCGATAGTAGATTTCACACAAATTACTTTATAAGTTGTGATATCTGCTTCATCGCCCGCGGCATTAAAATTAAATTGCAAATCGCTTGCCGTGCCTGTTATGCCAAAATCGCCAGCTGTAATCCATTCAATTGAATATTGATTTATTGCAGTAGTAATTGGTGTTTCAGGAGAAAGTTCGAATGCATAATCTTTAAGTATTATACCTGTTTCAGCATTTACACTTAATCGCATCCAACCAAAATGATACGCGTCTGTGTCATCGTTATATAACTTTATTGCTGCAAAATGGTCTGTTACGCCATTCCAATTTCCTCCAATAAACGGTTGCACATTATAACTACTATAGATATAGAAAAACAATTTTTCGTATAGCACACCAATATTTAAATGAAAGTCGAGATCAGCATTAACTAAATCTCCTTCATTTAACACGGGTACATTGGTAAATAGTATTTGTGTAGCGCCACCAAAATAAGTAGCATACGGTGAGCCTGAATAGGTTATGGGAATTGTTTGAAATGAATAGGCAATTTGATTATCACCAAGCGGATTTATTCTAACTTTTAATTCATTAGGTGCAAAACTCGCGAACGATTCTGAAAGAAATACGAGTTTAAAATCATTACTGCCATCACCATTTATATCAAGTGGAACATCATCAAGAAATACATTTAAATCGGGATTTACATCTTGATATACTACTTGGCTGTTTCCATTGCTGTAAATTGCTAAAAAGGCTGTTGACAATGCTGCATAACTTTTCAGTTTATTTAACCTTGCTGTTGAAAAAACAATTTTAGGGTTATTCATGATGAAAAGTTACTGCATTGGTATTGCATTTACAACTTGTAGGGCAAAAATAAATTACCAGTATTTTAAATGCTTTTAATAATCGCCAAGTGTTTCTTCTAACTGGGCCATTGCCTTTTCAAGTTGGTCTTTATTTGGTGCAATACCATGCCATTCGTGGCTGCCTTCCATAAAGTCGACACCTTTACCCATTGCTGTTTTCATCAAAATCATAACCGGTTTGCCGTTACCAGCTCTAGATTTGGCATCTTCGATTGAGGTTAACAGGGTTTCCATATTATTTCCATCTTCACATACTAATGTATCCCAACCGAAGGCAACAAATTTTGCTTTAAGGTCGCCAAGATCCATTATTTTTTTAGTTGGGCCATCAATTTGCTGACCATTCCAGTCAACGGTCGAGATAAGATTATCCACTTTGGCATGAGCGGCATACATGGCAGCTTCCCAAATTTGACCTTCTTGTAATTCGCCGTCTCCATGTAAAGTATAAACCAAATGGGTATCGTCATTCAATTTTTTAGCTTGTGCCGCGCCAATAGCTACGCTCATTCCCTGGCCTAGCGATCCGCTTGCAATGCGAATTCCTGGCAAGTGCTCTGCAGTTGTTGGATGCCCTTGCAATCTTGTGTTTAATTTTCTGAAGGTATTGAGCTCTTCAATTGGGAAATAGCCGCTACGTGCCAAAACACTATACCAAACTGGTGAAATATGACCATTGCTAAGGAAAAACAAATCTTCACCATTGCCATTCATATTAAATTTCGGGTTGTGTCTTAATACTTCAAAATAGAGCGCCACAAAAAACTCGGTGCACCCTAATGAACCACCAGGATGTCCGCTTTGGCATTGGTAAACTTCACGAACTATATCTCTTCTTACCTGCGAACAAATTCGCTTTAATTGGTTAATATCTGACATGGAAAAGGTTATTTTGAGCAAAGGTAGGCAATTGGGGTGAAACAGGGCTATGAAGGTGTTAATAATGATTTGTGAAGAAATTGCAAATCGATGATTGTTAAAACATTTACAACATAGAAAATTACTTTTGGTGTCAGGCTTTTATGGTGGCAAATAATTTCTGAAGAATTTTTCAATATATTTATAGAATGGAGCGACTCCTATTGACAACGTTAAATAGATATGATTGAAATCATAAATATTACACACAAAATTGGGGGCATTATACTAGCAAGTGCTAATGCATGTATAAGATTCTAATTACAGCATTATGGCCGCTCTGCAATAAATAAAACAAAATGACTTTACAGAATTTATTTTACTAAAAATGTAAAATAAATTACCTAAAAATTATTATTTGGTCAGGTAGTTCTCTGAAAATAAATTACAATAAATACTCTATTCTACTCGGCTTTCAATAATTTTTTCCAATGCGTACATTTCGTCACGCAATCTTGCAGCTTCTAAAAAGTCCATATCTTTTGCTGCTTGAAGCATTTTTTTCTTGGCATTAACAATAGCTTTTTCAAGTTGTTGTTTGCTCATTAAATGTACTACTGGATCGGCAACCATTCCAAGTGAAATTCTATCTTGTGGTTCTATGTATGGTTGTGGGTCATCTTTTCTTGCACCTTGACCAATATTATGTTTGAAGATATCTTCAGTAGATTTTAAAATTGTTGTCGGAGTGATATTATGTTCAATGTTGTAAGTAATTTGTTTCGCGCGTCTTCTTTCTGTTTCTTCAATTGTCCTTCTCATGCTTTCCGTTAATTTATCAGCATAAAAAATAACTTTCCCATTTGAGTTTCTTGCAGCACGTCCTGCAGTTTGTGTTAAGCTTCTGGTATTGCGTAAAAAACCTTCCTTATCAGCATCCAAAATAGCCACTAACGATACTTCAGGCAAGTCTAACCCTTCACGTAATAAATTTACGCCCACCAGCACATCAATTTTACCTAATCGCAAATCGCGCAATATTTCCACTCGCTCTAAGGTTTCAACTTCGCTATGAATATATTTACATTTTACGCTCATCTTTAATAAATACTTCGACAATTCCTCAGCCATTCTTTTAGTAAGCGTAGTTACTAAAACGCGTTCATTCTTTTTAACTCGTTCATCTACTTCGTGCAACAAATCATCAATTTGATTTAATGAAGGACGAATTTCAATTGGCGGATCAAGCAATCCTGTTGGACGAACAACCTGTTCAACAATTACACCTTCGCTTTGCTTTAATTCAAAATCGGCAGGTGTTGCACTAACATAAATTGTTTGATTGAGCAATCCCATAAATTCATCGAAATTTTGTGGCCGGTTATCCATTGCACTTGGCAAACGGAAGCCATACTCTACGAGGTTCATTTTTCGTGCACGGTCTCCACCATACATAGCACCAACTTGCGGAATAGTAGCATGACTTTCATCCACAACCAGTAAATAATCGTCTGGGAAATAATCAATTAAACAGAATGGGCGCTGGCCTGATTTTCTTCTATCAAAAAATCGGGAATAATTTTCAATTCCAGAACAATAGCCAAGTTCTTTTATCATTTCAATATCAAAATTAACGCGTTCACTCAAGCGTTTTGCTTCAATATACTTTCCGATACTTTCAAAATAAGTAACCTGCGCATCCATCTCGGCATGAATTTCATGAATAATGGATGGTAAAATATCGCGCGGTGCGATGTATAAATTGGCAGGAAATATTGCAATATTTTGTTGCTTCTCGGTGCTTTTTCCTGTGTCGGGATTAAATATTTCAATTTCTTCAATTTCATCACCAAAAAAGGTAATACGATATCCGTAGTCAGCATAAGCTAGAAAAATATCAACTACATCGCCATTCACTCTGAAATTACCTCGTTTAAATTCCAATCCTGCTCTTGAATAAAGTGAATCCACTAAACGATGTAATAAAAAGTTACGCGAAATTTTATCTCCAACATTTACGCGAACTATACTTTCTTTAAATTCAGTGGGATTACCCATGCCATATATACAAGAAACCGTAGCTACAACTATTACATCTCTTCTACCACTTTGCAAACTAGAACTAGTTTTAAGCCTCAGTTTCTCAACTTCAGCATTTATTGCTAAATCTTTCTCAATAAAAGTATCAGTAGTTGAAATATAGGCTTCGGGCTGGTAATAATCGTAATAACTCACAAAATACTCAACCGCATTTTCAGGAAAAAACTGCTTGAATTCTCCGTATAATTGTGCCACTAATGTTTTATTGTGCGACAAAATAAGCGTTGGTTTCTGGGTTTGCTGAATTACGTTTGCAATTGTAAAGGTTTTTCCACTTCCCGTTACTCCCAAAAGCACTTGCGCAGGTTCGCCCTGCAACACACCTTCCGTTAATTGCCTGATTGCCTCCGGTTGGTCTCCCGTGGGCACAAACTTGCTGGTAAGTTTAAATTCCATAAATAATCCCTTAATAAAAGCTAATTGAACCTCAAATATAAGCACCTAAAAGGACTGCTTAATGTTAAAACATATAAAAGCTAAATTCGTTTCCTTAACTTTGCACAAAATTAATTTATGCGTTTTAGAGATATTACATCAATTACTGGAATGGGCGGCTTGTATAAAATGGAATCGCACAAGCCATCAGGACTCATTGTTACTTCGTTAACAGAAGGATGGACAAAATTTGTTTCCAATCGCGAAAACCTGTTTTCACCACTCGATAATATTTCCATTTATACTGCTGATGATACGGTTGAATTATTGGACGTGCTGCTTAAAGCGTTTGCTCAAAAAGAAAGCAATCCACCAATTGATGCCAAAAGTGATAATGCTGCGTTATCAGCATATTTTGAAAAAATTTTGCCTGAGTATGACAAGGAAAAAGTGCATATCAGCGACATTAAAAAGTTTATAAAATGGTTTCAGATTCTAGATGAAAAAGGCGTCTTACAAACTGAATTGGAAGAGAAAGAAAAGGAAGCTGCTGAAACAAAAGAAACTGAAGCAACCGAAGAAAAAGCTTAACTAACCTCACTATTTAAACTTAGCGGAAGCAAGAGAATTCGCAACATTTAATAGTTTGTAATAAAATTAGGTGTTTCCCTCAAATAACATATTCTTTTCGAATTGTTTGCGACACTGGTTTAAGCCCAACTAAATTAATAATTTGGTTTATTTTGATTAAACTTTCAGTGGTTCACTAATTAACAACCATTACTTTACGATATAAAAAAAACCGGAATGCCGGTTTTTTTTATATCTGATTATGAACAATAAATTATCGCTTAAAAAATTGTTTTATTTCCTTACCTTGTTCATTAGCAACACGTACAAAATACATTCCTGCAGTTAATTCCTCGATTGGAATTAAAAATGCTCCATTTGAAGTAGCGTAAGTATTTGAAGTAACCAATCTGCCATTTAAATCTATAATATCTATCGAAATACCGTCATTTTGTGGCGTAGAAACAGTTATTAAAAGTTCGTTTTGAGATACAGAAGCAATATCGTAACGAATTTGATTTAATGCTTCAATTGAAACTGGATTATTCGTTGGGTCTTCTGTAACTGCAACAAACGAAGTATAAATTCTATCGCCTGAGGCATTATCACCATCATTACTTGCGTTAACTGCTACATAAAATGTAACCGGTCCATTTGATTCAACAGGAGTCCAGTTAAATGTCCATGTTCTGGTATCGGCTCCGTTAGTGCCTGTGGAAGTATGTGTAATATACTTACCTGCTCCAACCAATTTTGTATCTGTTGCATTAATTAGTGCTATTTCACCCATTAAATCTCCGTCGGTATTTTGTGGCGACGCCTGAAATCCAAACTCTTCAATTCCGGCTTCGTCAATTGTTACAGACACTAAATAAGTAATACCCGTTAAATAGCCTGTCGCAGGCACGTTTGTAGTAATTAAGTCCTCTCTTGCAGATGCAGAGCCCGTATGACATGACGTGCGCGCGCATGATTGACCATCGCCAAGAGAGCCTGTGTTACCTGATGGTGCACCATCTTGTTTGGCATAACCGATTGAACTAAGTCCAGTTAGGATAACCACTGTAAAAGTGATGAGGAGTAAATGTGTAAAGTTTAGTTTTTTCATTTTCGTTGCCTGTTAATTTTAAGAATTTAAAATTGCAAAAAACACATGCGTGTTTATACATATAATTACAAAAATGACAAATTAATTACAGTAATTCAAATTGCACCCGCATTTAGGATTTGATCTGCAGCTTTTCCGGCGCTTACTTTATGAATGATATGCTCAACCTTTCCTTTTTTGTTGATAATAAAAGTAATGCGATGAATAGTAGAAATAATCCTACCCATAAATAATTTATCACCAAATACGCCGTAGGCTTTTACTATTTTCATATCGGTATCGGCAAGTATTATGAATGGGAGTTTATATTTATTAGCAAATTTTTTCTTAGATGGTACAGGGGCGTGCGAAACGCCAATAATAATATATCCAGCTTTTTTTAATGCTACAAAATTATCGCGCAGATTACAGGCTTGCTTTGTGCAAGTTTCAGTATCGTCGTTTGGATAAAAGTAAATAACAAACTGCTTTCCCTTTAAATCAGCAGATGAACAAATATTTCCATCTTGATCTAAGGCTTTAAAGGCAGGTGCTTTATCGCCAATCTTTAAATGTGTAATAGATAATAATGCTGGCATCTAATTTTTAGAAATTGGGCCGTAAATGAGAAGTGGCATAAAACGCCGTGATGTGTTTTACAGCTTCATCAGGATTATCTGTTATATAAAATAAATCTAGGTCTTCTTCACTGATGTTGTGTTCTTTGTTCAACATTGTTTCACGCACCCAGCTCATTAAACCTTTCCAATAGCTTTTACCCACCAATATTACGGGAACGCGTTCAATTTTATGGGTTTGAATTAAGGTGAGTGCTTCGAACATTTCGTCGAGCGTTCCAAAACCACCTGGCATAAAAATAAATGCTTGAGCATATTTTACGAGCATTACTTTGCGCACGAAAAAGTATTTAAAATTTATCAACTTATCAGCGTCAATATAAGGATTATGGCTTTGCTCATAGGGTAATTCAATATTTAGTCCTACCGATTTACCACCTTCTTTGTAAGCGCCTTTGTTACCAGCTTCCATAATACCCGGGCCACCACCTGTTATAATACCAAAACCTTCGTGTACGAGTTTAGCTGCAATTTGTTCAGTTAATTTGAAATATTTATTGTCTGGCTTAGTCCTTGCTGAACCATAGATGGAAACGCAGGGGCCAATCTTGTCCATGGTTTCAAATCCGTCAACAAATTCAGCCATAATTTTAAACATTCTCCAACTAGATTGTGCGCTTAGTTCTGTCCAATCCTTTACTTTTATTAATTTCTTTTTACGATATTTCTCAGCCATATATTTATAATTGTATTTGCTGTTTAGAGCGGTTTGAGGTTGAAATTAGGTATAATCCCACAAAAGTCAAAATTCCATTAATTAATAATAACTCATATCCAATTTGATATCCATTAAACAGTTCCTTAGAATTAATATTAAGGTAATAGGAAATAAACGGTGGAATCAAGCAAACTAATAATACGGCCTTATCTAAAATATTGCGTTTAGTTATAATTCCAAAAGCGAATAATCCTAATAAAGGCCCATATGTATATCCTGCAACAGCAAAAACCTGGTTAATTACAGCATCATTATTAATTGCATTAAATATTACAATAACTACAAGTAACAAAACTGCAAATAACACATGCACGGTATGGCGTTGCTTTTTATGTTTAGCACTTTCCTGTTTAGACACATCCCAACCCAAAATATCGATACAAAAGGATGTTGTTAAGGTGGTTAAAACTGAATCGGCACTAGAAAATGTTGCTGCGGCAATTCCCAAAATAAATACAACAGCTGCAAAAGTGCCTAGCTGATTTAGTGCCAAAATCGGGAATAAATGATCTGTTCTTCCTGGTGCGGTAATTTGCATCACGTCAATATATTCATATAACAATGCCCCTAATGAAACAAATAGTAAATTAATAAAAACTAGCACCACACTAAACCAAATTATATTTTTTTGTGCTTCAGGTAAAGTGCGCATACTCAGGTTTTTTTGCATCATATTCTGGTCCAAGCCAGTCATAACGATAGCAATTAATGCGCCGCTTATAAATTGTTTCCAGAAATAATTTGGTGCATTCACATCCCAAAAAAATATTTGATTATGCTCGCTATGCAAAACAGTATTAACTAGGCCTGTGAAATCGAGATTGAGTGCCCCTGCAATTGCAACAATCGAAAGAATAACGCCCATTAAAAGAAACGAAGATTGCAGCGTATCGGTCCAAACTAATGTTTTAATTCCACCTCGATAAGTATACAATAGAATTAAAGCAATCACTATAGCAACGGTAACCTCAAAAGGGACGTTCCACTGTTCAAAAATAAACAATTGTAGCACAGTTGCTGAAACATACAATCGAAATGCGGCACCAACTAATCTCGAAACAATAAAATAAAAGGAACCGGTTTGCTGTGCATTTTTCCCAAATCGCTCACCAAGATATGTATAAATTGACGTGAGGTTCATGCGATAATACAATGGCAATAAAACCATTGCAATAACATAATATCCGAGTAGATATCCAATAACAATTTGCATGTATCCAAATTGCTGGGTGGCCACATTACCTGGCACAGAAACAAATGTAACACCGCTTAACGAATCGCCAATTAGTCCAAATGCAACAGCATACCAAGGTGATGATTTGTTGCCAAGATAATAAGCGCCTTGACTTGTTTTACGTGATGTAAACCATGAAATGGTAAACAAGCATAAAAAATAGATGATGAGTAATACGAGAAAAAACCAAGTTGACATCGTATGAATTTAAGTAGGCAAATTAAGTTGATTTTTTAGAACCCAACTAAAGGTTATAAACATAAAAAAACGGAAGGCCTTTTGGGTCTTCCGTTTAAAAATATTTTGGCATTAATTATCTTCTCTTTTTAGGTTTATTGATGTGTCGAGGTCCTGGGCAACCTAGCATACTTTTAGTGCTTGTTTTGAAACCTTCTTCAATACCTTTTATCATATTGCGACTAAAAGTAACTCCAAGCCACATGTACCAATCTGTATTTGTTGGATCACCTCTCCAATCGTTATTTTGATAATCGAATGGTTCTCCGAGTAAATACTCACCGCTTCTGTTAGAAAGGTTATACGCATCTATACCATTTGCCTCTATTAGCAAATTGCGGTCAACATAAGTTTTGCTAACATCATCAAGATAATCGGTAAATGTCCATCGTGCACCATATTCTACCCCAAGGTTCCATCGTTCGGTAAGTGCATATTTAAATCCAATGCCCATAGGAATCGCAAACTGGTAGAGGCTATATTTTTCGCGGTAAGGGAAAATTTCCATCCCTTGCCCTTCGGTTCCCAGTGGTTGCAAATCGTACCATTCGCCTTCATAATAGGCTTGAGGATTATAATGGAATCCTGCTAAACCTGCGTAAACGTAAGGTGAATATCGCTGCCTAAACTCAACAGGTCGAAACCCGAGTATGTTATATTCGAAAGTAAAAGCTACTTCAGTAACGCTGGAAGTAAAACTAAGATTACGTGCATTTAGGCTAGCTCTGCTGCTGTTCTTGTCGGCAGCAGAAATGGTTCCACTGTAAACATTGAACTTAACACCCATTCTATGGTCTAGGTTATATTTAATAAAACCACCATAAGCAGGATTTGATTCTTTAGCTACAACATAATCATGTGTGAGGTCGCCATAGTAATTAGCAACACCACCCATCAAGCCCACTTCAAAATAGGACATCTGAGCCGACACAATGCTGGAAAGAAAAAGAAAACCGAGGAGTTGAACTATCTTCATCCGATGGTTAATTGTTATTTAAAAACAAAAATAAGGTTTTGTTGGATATTTCGGAAGAAACTACCAATTAATATAACTCAAATATGACCGTTTTATTGTGCAAAAGTTAAAAAATATAATCATCGAGCCTGTTTCGAGGCCTAAAGTTTTTGATTAATACCTGGGCAAGACATTTTTTTCCTAGATTTTTTAAGCCCTGGTTTTTTAGGATTGTCGCTATCCTTATACTTCCTAGATTCCCAGCCCTTAACTTCAATATTTCGTGAAATGGTAACACCTGTAAAGATGTACCAATCCTTGTTTGTATCGTCGCCCCTATACTTTTTATCATCGCGAAGCACTTCAATTCCACCATTTACTTCATCGGTTCTGTTAGAGAGTTGCCAAGCAATATCACCATTGTCGGCCAATAAAATTTCCTTTGCAATGTATGTGGTACTAACGTCATCGAGGTAGTCGGTAGTTGTTTTTCGATAACCCATTTCAAGCCCAACATTCCAGTGTTTCGTAATTGAACCTTTTAAACCAAACCCAATTGGATAGGCATACTGTGTTAATTTATAAGGAACACGGTCTGGATATGCGGGATTTCCCTGACCCTCAGTACCTAGTGGTTGTAAGTCGTACCAAACCCCATTGTAATTGGCTCTTGGGTTAAAATGATATAATGATATTCCAAAAAACAGGTAGGGCGACATGATGTTCCATTTATATTTTGGATTATATTTTTTAAGGAAAAGTTCAAAATATAAAGAGGCTTCTTGAATTGGAGTTGTAAAACTGAGATTACGCTGTTGCTTCCATTCTTCGGTTGAGTTGTTATCACTGCCAGAAATGAGTCCAGTATACAGACTCCCTTTAAATGCGAACCAATAATTCATGTTATATTTATAAAAAACACCAAAAGAGCCATGCGTTTCAGCAGGTACAAATGCAACAGGTGCCAAATCCCCTTGGTAATTACTAACGCCGCCAAACACACCAACTTCAATATATTGTTGCGCTTGTACATAACTAAATAGCACCCCTAATAACAGGAATAATACAGTTCTTTTCATTAACTTGATTGATGCCATTTGGGTTTTATACTATATACAAATATGCAATATAATTTGAATAACTCAATGGTATCGGGCACAAAAGTAGATAAATTTATGCTTACTGCACATGTCACATTTCTGTATATCTGCACTAATTAATGCAATTGTGTCTATTTTTGCGAATACCAATTCTATTTATGAAGTCTAAAAAGATAGCTTTAATACTAGCATTAACAGGCGGCAGCGCTGGAGCCGATAGATTCTATTTAGGCCAGAACAATGCGGGGTGGTTAACTCTTCTGGGTTTTTGGGCTGTGTTACCAGGGGCCATTTTTGCAATAATAAAGTTTAACATATTTCCTAACTGGGAGCCGTTTTTATTAGCCCGATTTGCACTCCCAATCGTGTTTCACCTAGTAGCAACTGGCAGATATATGGTAATAAGTGATGAAAAATTCATGTCACAAGATGTATCAAAAAGTAAAACTTTTATACTTACTATTGCTTCATATGCAATTGCCGCGCTCCTAATAATAGGTGGAAACAGATTGCTCAACGGGGCAAAAATGGTTGATATTATCACTGCTGAAGCAAGTGTCACACTATCTGCCGAAAAAATGTCGCAAGAGTTCCGTTTTGACGAAGAAGCTTACAGAAAAAAGTATGACCAAGAGGTACTACAAGTAGAAGGCATTGTAAGCGAAACTGGAAACGATTTTGAAGTAGGCCCTTATTTTGCATTACAAGGTCATAATAACGACCCTTTTGGGATTAAATGTTACTTTATTCAGGCAAACATTGGTGACGCCGAGCTGGCAAAAATGGGTGATAAAATAGTAATAAAGGGACTTGCAAATGGCAATAAGTTAGAAAATTGCAAAGTGATTAGCGTTAATGGGAAACCGGAATAAATAACAATAAACCATAATAGCAACTTAGTGAATTTACCTTCTCAGTGGATGGAACAAGCGGTTACAGCTTTTGCAAAATTGCCGGGTATAGGTAAAAAAACTGCCTTGCGATTAGTACTTCATTTGTTAAAGCAAAGAAATGAAGATGTTCAAGATTTTGCTGCTTCAATCTTGAAGTTAAAAACTGATATTTATTTTTGCCCGAACTGTAATAATATTTCAGACCACGTTAATGCCTTATGTGCTATCTGCAACAACGGAAAACGCAATCATAAAATAATATGTGTAGTTGAAAGTCTTCGAGATTTAATTGCCATTGAAAATACCAATCAGTTTTTTGGCGAATACCACATCATTGGCGGAGTAATTTCACCCATGGAAGGCGTTGGTCCTGAAAATTTATATCTACCAAAGTTGATTGAAAAAGCCAATTCCGGAAACTTTACTGAACTAATAATGGCATTAAATCCTAATATTGAAGGGGATACTACCATTTTTTATATCACCAAAAAAATAACCAATACCCAAATAAAAATAACTACCATTGCAAGAGGCATTTCTTTTGGTGGAGAGTTGGAATATACTGATGAACTTACCCTTGCCCGCTCGTTAGCAACCAGAAGGCCATTTGAAAACTATTTGCACCAAAACGAATGATTAAACTTTCAGTAATCATAGTTAATTACAATGTCAAGTATTTTCTTGAACAGGCTGTTTTGTCGGCATTAAAAGCGTGCGAAAAAATTAGTGCGGAAATTATCATTATCGACAACCATTCGGTTGATGGCAGTGTTGAGTTCATGCAACAAAAGTTTGTAAATCAACCTGTCCAAAAAACATCAGTTCAAATAATTGCCAATACAAAAAATACAGGATTTTCGGTTGCCAACAACCAAGGAATAGCCATTGCAAAAGGCGAATACATTTTATTATTAAATCCTGATACGGTTGTTGAAGAAGACACTTTTGAAAAGTGTATCGTATTTATGAATAGCCATCCTGAGGCGGGCGCACTTGGCGTTAAGATGATAGACGGGAAAGGCAATTTTTTACCAGAGAGCAAACGTGCATTTCCTAACCCTGAAGTTGCATTTTATAAAGCTTTCGGACTGGCAAATTTATTTCCAAAATCAAAAATATTCGGTAAATATCATTTAGGCTATCTCGATGAAAACGAAACAAATGAAGTAGATGTTTTAGCAGGAGCTTTTATGTTAATACGCAAATCGGTATTAGATAAAACAGGTTGGCTTGATGAAGATTTTTTCATGTATGGTGAAGATATCGATTTGAGCTACCGCATAGTTAAAGCTGGATATAAAAATTATTATTTCCCAGAAACTAGAATTATACATTATAAAGGTGAAAGCACGAAAAAGGCGAGCTTTAATTATGTAAAAATGTTTTATAATGCGATGAAAATATTTGCTTTAAAACATTTCCAAGGTCGGCGAGCGGGCATGTTTGTTTTATTGTTAAATTTTGCTATTTATTGCAGAGCATTTATTGCAACTTTTATGCGTTTAGTTACAAAACTAGCAATGCCATTATTCGATGCAATAGTGCTGTTTGGCGGCCTTATTTTAGTAAAAGAATATTGGGAATATTATATAAAATATATTGAAGGTGGGCAGTATCCGATTACCTACTTAATTGTAAATATTCCACTATATATATGCATATGGTTATTGAGTATTTATTTAAGCGGAGGTTACGACCGCAATTCAAATATTTCGCGGATAATACGAGGCGTTTTCTGGGGTACAATTGTAATTGCTGCAGTTTATGGCTTTTTACCAGAAATGTATCGATTCTCTAGAGGCATGATTATAGCAGGTGCTGCGTTCAATACTTTATTAATAATTGCATTCAGATCAATTTTACATTTTATTAAATACCGTAATTTTAGATTTGGAGAAACGCCTGAAAAAAAGATTCTAATTATAGGTAATAATGCAGAAACCGAGCGCGCGCATCAGTTGCTAAATCAATTGCAATTGGGCAATCAAATAATTGGCTATGTAAGAACTAACAATAATAAAAATAATCATGAATTACAACTTGGCGACATTAGCATTTTAGATGAGTTGATAAATGTTTACAAGATAAATGAAATTATATTTTGCGCTAGAGACATCAGCAGTCAGGAAATAATTAACCACATGGTATCGCTAGGCCAGCAAATTGATTTTAAAATTATCCCTGATCAGAGTTTAAGTATTATTGGCAGCAATTCTAAAAATTCTGCGGGCGATATTTATACGGTTGATATCCAACTAAAAATATCGTTGCCTGAACGTAAACGTTCTAAAAGGGTATTTGATTTCGGCATAGCTTTTATGGCACTTATTAGTTCGCCAATACTATTGTTTTTTGTTAAAAATAAGGCAGGTCTTTTTAGCAATATTTTTGAAGTTGGTATAGGGAAAAAAACTTGGGTTGGCTACATACCTGCTGCTGTAAAAGACAATGGATACGACCGCTATGAACCTGCTTTACCTAAATTAAAGACTGGTGTGCTATCACCAGTAACAGGCAAGAGCAATGCTGTTTCAGATAGCAATATGGCTGCCAGAGTAAATTTTATATACGCCCGTGACTACCGCCTAACCGACGATTTGGAGGTATTGCTCAACAATATTTCGAACCTCGGTGTAAGGAAACAATAGATAAAACTGCCCAAATAAGGTTAAAACTGCTATTTTTAGCCTCGAAACCAATAAACGAAGCAAAACACCCATTATGAACATGAAAAAAATATTTACTCTAGGTCTATTAATTACCTGCACAATGTTGCTGCGCGCTCAAGTGCCTACTCAACCAAATTTTGTATTAATTATTGCCGACGACCTTAATGATTTTGTTCAAGGATTTAATGGGCATCCCCAAACTAAAACCCCAAACATCAATAAAATTGAAAAGAGAGGAACAACCTTTACCAATGCTTTTTGTGCAGGACCAAAATGTGCACCAAGCAGAACAAGTTTAATAACAGGCAAAGATTGTTACTACACCAAAGTATACAATAACGATGATATTGGATGCAAAGGCTTCCGAAAAAATTTTACCGTGGCCAAAGGCAATCCAACAGTATTTACCATGCCTGAACTACTAAAAGACAGCGGAGGTTATTTCACATATACATTAAGTAAAGTTATGCATTGCTATGTTGGCTTACCAGATTATGATACAGCAAACGTTCCGGCTTGTGAAAAAGATTTATCGTGGAGCAAAGCATTTTCGTATGGACAGGGCGGTGATATGGAATCAATTCTTGATTATGGTGGAGCAAATGACGATGGCATAAATGGGTTTTTCTTTACACCAATTCCCGATTCAATGGAAAGCGAAATGGTAGATTATATTATTACCGATTCAGCAATTTCATTTATTCAAGATTATGCATCTAATCCCGAAACATATTGTAATAAACCATTTTTTTTATCTGTAGGATATAAAAGACCACATGGCCCATTTTATGTTCCTGAAAAATATTTTCTACCGTATTATAATGTAGATTATTATAGCGACCCCTATAATTTGCCCTATAACGACCCTGTTGGCACATTGCCATATAATGGTGTTGTAATGCCGCCACAACCTGACCCAATGTGGAGTGATTATACATCGCTGCCTGCCGATTTAGTTGGCCGCGCATTAAACGAAGAAGATTACGTGCATGACGATTTTCTAGAATTTGGTGAGGTAATGATGGCTACCGTTCCACCTCCAACAATTGGTGCTGGGTATACCGACGAAGAAAAACTTTTTATACTACAGGAATCTGAACGTGCAAATGGCATTATGGCATATTTAGCATCAATCAAATTTATGGATGCACAAATAGGTAGATTTTACAATGAATTAAAATTGCATCCCGAAATTTTTAATAATACTGTATTCATTATAACAAGTGATCACGGATATTCATTAGGAGAAAAAACACATTGGAGAAAAGGTTGTTTATGGGAAACCGATGTTCGCATTCCACTAGTAATTGCAGATATGCGCACGCCGATAAAAAAAACAAGTAAGCGCGTTGTTAGCAATTTAGATATTATGCCTACTGTTTTAGAAATGGCTGGTGTGGCTGCCCCAACATTTCCTGATGGTTCTCCTTATTTAGATGGTGTTAGTTTAACACCGTTATTAGCAAACCCTGCTACACCGTGGGACAAACCGGCATTATCTTCTTTGCAGTTGCATGGATATAATGAAGGATTTTGCTTTCCTCAATACAGTGTTCGTGATGATGAGTGGCACTATATCCGCTATCAAACAAATGGTGCAATTGCACCTGCATGTAATGAAGCGCTAAGCGTATTTCAAGAGGAATTGTACCGTATTGGGAAAAATAAAACTATAGACCCTTATGAATGGACTAATCTTGCTGATAATCCTGCATATACGGCTACGAAAGAACACCTAGCTTCCTTTCTTCCGGGAGGGGATAACTATTTGCAATTTGACAGAACTGCAGATGATGCAGCTTTAGTTGTTGAATCAAATCATCTTGGCGTTTTTCCAAATCCTACAAGTGAGTTTGCCAATTTTAGGGTTACTGAAATGCATACAGGCGAAGCCGAATTTTCTATTCTGGATCTAACTGGCAGAATATTATTTCATAGTACAATCAACATTGATGAAGATGGTAATTTTCAGAACTCTTATTCTGTTGATCAATTAGCGCAGGGATTTTATTTTGCTCAAGTTGAACAAAACAGTCAAAAAGTTGCTGTTCAGTTTATTGTTGCAAGATGATTAGTTGATTTGATTATCTTTAAAATTCACAATTTTTTAATTAAAAGTTCATATCGTGAAGAAAATACTTGCATTTTTTTTAAACACTTTCCCAGTAATTTTAATTGCACAAACGCAGCCTAACTTTGTATTCATAACAATTGACGACTGTAACGATTGGGTGCAGGGATTTAGTGGACATCCTCAGTCAAATACACCTAATATTCGGTTTCTCGAAAAAAAAGGTACAACCTTTACAAATGCCTATGCATCAGCACCGCAATGTGCGCCCTCGAGAACTAGCATGATAACAGGTAAGGATTGTGATTACACAAAAATTTACCACAACCAAACTATTAAATGCTCTAATTTCAGGTACAATTTCAACGAAACGCTTGGTAATGAAACCATATTTACAATTCCGGAAATTTTAAAAGATAGCGGAGGTTATTTTACTTATTCAATAAGCAAGGTGATGCATTGTCACGATAAACTTGCCGATTACGATGCATTAACTGCAGATAAATGTGCTAAAGATCTTTCTTGGAATAAGGCAATTGTTTTTAATGAGGCTCATGGAGAGCAAGATGAAGTAGTTGATTGGGGATATGCTAACGAGCAAGGTGTTTATGAATTTGCTTGCGCCAGTATTCCTGATTCTTTAGAACCTTATATGCAGGATTATATTGCTACTGATTCTGCAATTGAATTTATTCAGGACTATGCCGTTACCCCAGAAAACTTTTGTAATAAACCATTTTTTTTGGCTTTAGGATTCCGTCGCCCTCATAGCCCGAATTATATTCCCGAAAAATATTTTTCAAGTAACTACAATACTGATTATTATGCCGACCCATACAATCTTCCTTATAACAATCCAGTAGGTTTTACGCCTTATAATGGAATTGTAATGCCACCACAGCCAACAGTAATGTGGGATGATTATTATGGTTTGCCAACGAATGGCGTAGCTCAATCTTTGGTGAAGGAAAGTCCTATTCATGCAGCTGTATTGAATTGGGCCGACTCTCATATTGCTGCAGATGGTTTACCAATAATTGGAGCAGGGTTAACAGATGAAGAGCGGACTTATGCCTTTGAAGAATCACAACGTGCCAATATGGTAATGAATTATTTAGCAGCAATTAAATTTGTTGATGCACAGATTGGACGACTGATAGATGAAATGAAATTGCACCCCGAAATTTTTAATAATACCGTTTTTGTAATTATGGGAGACCATGGTTATTCATTGGGAGAAAAACAACATTGGAAAAAAGGTGGTTTGTGGGAAACCGATATTCGTGTGCCTTTAGTAATTGCGGACATGCGCACGCCAGTAAAAAAAACCTGCAAGCGATTTGTTAGCCAAATTGATCTATTTCCTACAATTTGCGATATTGCAAGTATTGAACATCCAACATTCCCGGATGGGAGTTCATATTTTGACGGGTTTTCACTAGCACCGCTTTTAGCAAATCCTGCTACACCTTGGGCGCGTCCTATTATTGCTTCATTTATTAATGGAAAAGATATTACCCGCCAAGGCGCATGTTTTGTACAATATACTGTTCGGGATGATGAATGGCAATATATTAAATACCGAACCAATGGCAATACATTTCCTGTTAGCTGCGATGAAGCTACAAGTGTGGTACAGGAAGAACTTTATCATATTGGCAAAAAGAAAAATATAGACCCATATGAGTGGGATAATTTAGCCGATGACCCCGCATACGCTGCTACAAAAGATTATTTGGCTACGTTTTTACCTGGTGGTGTTAATTATTTGCAATTTGAGAAATCAAGTGGCGATGAAATAATTATTGATGATGCTATTTTTGTTGCAACACTTTACCCCAACCCAGCTGCAGATTATATTAATTTTTCAATAACTGACGCTACTGAAGGCGTTGTTGAAATAATTATTAATGATATTAGCGGACGAGTAATATCCTCAAACAATTTACTTGTTTCTGATGAAGGTTATGCCCATTTTGTTTATCCAGTAAAAACACTTCAACCTGGTTATTATTTTGCTGAAGTTACTCAAAATGGAAACAAGCAATTGCTAAACTTTATTGTAATGCGATAAATCTATACTATTTAATGCCACCTATATTATTCTACTTTTTAATTTAATCTAATGAAAAGATTAATTCTACCCTTATTTTTATGTGTCTTCACTAATATCTTTTCGCAGACACAACCCAATATCATTTTAATCATGTTTGACGATATGAATGACTGGGTGCAAGGCTTTAGCGGCCACCCCCAAACAAAAACCCCTGGTTTTAAATGGGTTGAAAACAGAGGCACAACTTTTACTAATGCGTATGCGACCTCACCTCAATGTGCGCCTTCAAGAACAAGTATGCTTTCAGGAAAGGATTTATTATATACCAATGTATATACAAATAACGATTTAATTTGCGATAATTTCCGCGAAAATTTCGCTGCAGAATTCGGTAATGAAACTGTATTTACACTTCCTGAAATATTGAAAGACAGCGCTGGATATTTTACTTATAGTATTGGAAAAATAATGCACTGTCACGAAAAATTACCAGATTACGATTCTGTTTCAACTGAAAATGATTGTGACCGACTTTTATCTTGGAATAAAATTTATTCACAAGACGATGAAGGTGGAGAAACACCAATTATTAATGCTTATGGCGCAGATCACCCTGGCGGCGTTACCGGATTTGCATATTCAGTTATCCCTGATAGCCTTGAGAGTGAAATGATTGACTATATCGTAGCCGATAAGTCAATTGAATTTATAAATGACTACGCTGTTAATCCTGATAATTATTGTAATAAACCTTTTTTTCTGGCAGTTGGTTTAAGGAGACCGCATGGCCCAAATTATATTCCTGAAAGTTACTATTCGACAAATTACAATGATGACTATTATGGTTTTCCTTTTGATTTACCTTACGACAGTCCTACAGGCGCACCTTATAATGGCATTGTTATGCCTCCTCAACCAGCACCTCTTTGGGACGACTTTTACAATTTACCAACAAATGGTGTCGCAGTGGCTTTAGCGCTAGAAAACAAAGTGCATTCAAAAGTACTACAATGGGGTATGCAGCAAACCATTGATTTAGGCTATCCATTTATTTCTGATACACTAACTGATGAAGAAAGACTTTTCATTTTGCAAGAATCTAAACGTGCAAACTTGATCATGTCTTACTTGGCCTCAATAAAATTTGCAGACGCCCAACTCAATAGAATTATTACGACACTACAGTCAAATCCTGCAATTTTAAATAATTCAATTATCATACTTACCAGCGACCACGGATATACTTTAGGTGAAAAACAACATTGGAAAAAAGCAACTTTGTGGGAGCCTGATATCCGAGTACCATTAGTAATTGCCGACATGAGAGCACCAGTAAAAAAAACCAGCAAACGATTTGTAAACCTACTTGATTTATATCCCACCATTTGCGACCTTGTTGGCGTTGATTATCCAGTATTTCCTGATGGCAGTAATTATCTTGACGGGAGTTCATTTGCAGCACTACTTGATAACCCAAATGCTGCATTTTTTAAACCTATTTTGACTTCTTACAGGAACACAAAAGACATAGCAAAGCAAGGCGCTTGTTTTCCCAACTACAGTGTTCGCAATGAAGAATGGCACTACATTCGTTATTTTACCAATGGCGATGAATTTCCTACAGGTTGTGATGAAGCAACTAGCGAAATGCAAGAAGAATTATACCATATTGGTAAAAAGAAAAACATTGACCCTTATGAATGGGACAACCTTGCCGGTGATCCTGCTTATAATTATATAAAAGACGACCTTGCCACATATCTTCCAGGCGGAGCTAATTATTTACAATTTGCGCGTGTTGGTAGTGATGACCTTATTGAAACAAGCATTGCCAACTTTTCTGAATTTCCGAACCCTACTAGTAAGTATGCAAATTTCAAATTAAATGATTTGAATCCTGGAGAAGCAACTTTTTGTATTACTGATATTACCGGTCGAGTAATTACAAATGACAAAATTGAAATAGATGAAAATGGGTACCTTCATTTTACATATGACGTATCATCTTTTAATCAAGGAATCTATTTTGGTCAAATAAAACAATTAGATAAAACACTGTCTATTAAATTTATGATTTCAAGATAAAATACTTGTTTAAAAACGATAGTTTAAATGTGTTTAATCAAAGGTGTGTTTAATTACATTGCTGGCGGCTTAATAATTATTCAGTTGAATTCTTATTCAAAACACCTTAGTGCAAACAAAACTGAAAACGAATTAATAATTGGTAAGCACTAGACTTTTGATAATTAATAAATATAGTTTAATTTTGATATTTAAATGTAGCAGACTAGTTAAATTTAACATCCATAACAAATGAAAAAAATATTTCTCTTCATTCTCATTATTACAAATGGCGTTATAAAAGCTCAAACACAACCTAATTTTATTTTCGTAACGTTTGACGACATGAACGACTGGGTTCAAGGGTTTAACGGTCAAGCGCAATCTGTAACGCCCAACCTGCAATACCTTATAAAACGTGGAACTACATTTACAAATGCCTACTGCAATGCTCCCCAGTGCGGCCCATCACGCACCAGCATGTTTACTGGTAAAGATAATACCTACCTTAATATATTGCACAATACCGATTTGTCATGTGCTGATTTTCGAGCTAATTTTTCTGCAGCAGAAGGTAACGAAACTATTTTTACATTACCAGAAATTTTGAAAGATAGCGCAGGATATTTTACTTATAGCATCAGTAAAGTATTTCACTGCCATGATAATAACTTTGATTACGACTCTTTAAATCCAGACATTTGCAATCGTGATTTATCATGGAATAAGTTGCTGTTTTTTGATTATATCAATGGAGAACAAAATGTAATACTTGATTATGGCGAAGCAAACCAAATGGGCATTTATTCTTGGCCTTATTCTGTAATACCTGATTCGCTGGAACCTCTTATGCAAGATTACCTTGCAGCAGATTCTGCGATAGCATTTATTCAGGATTATGCAGATAATCCGGGACAGTTTTGCGACAAGCCGTTCTTCCTCGGTTTAGGCTTCAGACGTCCTCACTCACCATATTACATACCTGAAAAATATTTCTCAAGTAACTATGATGATAATTATTATTCAGCTGGATATAATTTACCTTACAATTATCCGGTTGGCGCTGCGCCTGCAAATGGATTTATAATGCCTCCCCAACCCATAAACCCATATAGCGATTATGATTCGTTACCAATTAATGGTGTGGCAAGGGCATTAATTGCCGAAAATAAAGTGCATTTAGCAGCAGGCAGTTGGGCTGCTGACCAAGTAGATATTTATGGGATACCAGTAACAATGCCTGGCTTAACGGACGCAGATCGTGAATTTGCGTTAGCGGAAGCAAAACGAGCCAATATGGCAATGAGTTATCAAGCAGCAATCAGATTTGCCGACGCGCAACTTGGCAGGTTAATTAACGAACTGAAATTGCATCCAGAAATTTTTAATAATACCATCATAGTTGTTGTGGGCGACCACGGCTATTCACTTGGTGAAAAAACGCATTGGAAAAAAGGATGTTTGTGGGAAACTGATATTCGTGTGCCGCTAATTATTTCCGACTTGCGCACGCCGGTTAAAAAGTCATCTAAAAGATTTGTGAATTTCTTAGACATCTTCCCAACTGTTTGCGATTATGCTGGAATTGAGCCTCCGACATTTCCAGATGGCAGTGCCTATCTTGATGGTTATTCTTTGATTCCGCTTATGGAAAATCCTAATGCGCTGTGGTCGAAACCCGTGCTTACTTCTTTTAAAAACACTAAAGATCCAGGTAGACAAGGCTCATGCTTTCCGCAATATAGCGTACGAGATGAAGAGTGGCATTATATACGCTATCAAACAAATGGCGCTGGATTTCCCGTATCATGCGATGAAGCAACCAGTGAAATTCAAGAAGAATTGTACCGCATTGGAAAAAAGAAAAACATTGACCCCTACGAATGGAATAATTTAGCTGATGACCCTGCTTATGATTATATTAAAACAAATTTATCAACGTATTTACCTGGCGGCGTTAATTATTTACAATTCGCAAAAACTGCAACAAATAACACTATTGCAGAAACGGAAACAGTAGAACTGAATATGTTTCCCAATCCAGCAAACAGCATGTCCGAAATAGTTATTTCTGGCATTGAAGGACACGTAGATATTTTATTTTACAATGCCATAGGCGATTTAATATTTGCCGATGATTTAACAATAGCTTCATCAGAAAATGGATATTATTATATTAATGTAACAAATTGGCCTTCGGGAATATACTTTGCCACCTTAGATAAAAATGGTGTACAGGCAAGCATGCAAATGGTTGTGCAACACTAATTAACGTTTAGGGTCAATCAATTTTTCATCCACTTTCTGTTGTAGCCAACCGAGGTCAGCAACTTGCTTAATTTCCTCAATCTTGGATTTTAGCTCTGCAAGTTTTTGCTTGTCGCGTTTGGTTAAGCGGCTTAATTTATCAATAAACTTCAAGAAGTTGTTATACAGAATTTTCACATTTTCACTCAATGTTTTATTTCTGCGCAAATAAATCTTGAACGCTTCAATTGCACTCTGCATTGGATCCCACTCATCAAGTTGATAGTAAATTTTAATTTGCATGGTTCTGGTATCTAGTGCATAAAATATATCTGTATATTCAACCTGATTAATTAAACGTAATGCTTCGCCATACTTCGATTTGTAAAACAACAATGCACCCTGATTATAATTATAAGCGTTCAATCGGAATTTTTCGTTAAGCCTGTTTTTATAATTGCGTATAAATTGCTCAGCCCAATCAAACTCGCCAACTCGCAGTGCAGCAATTACTAGGTTCTTAAAAGTCCATGGCGATAGTTCACCATCAACCATTAATAATTCTTTTTCTAAGGCAGACTTTGATAAATTAAAATATTCGCGCAAAAACCGCTTCTCCCCTGCATTGATTTTCCTGATTGCATAATTTTGTGCATAGGCATACATGTCGTGCGCTTCTGATGGCGGAAATTTGTCGGTGTGTTCAACCAACAGATGTTTTAACTCCTCAAAATGAACATCGCTGTCCACCTCAATAAATGTCATCAAAATTTGATAATAAATTGTAATGGAAGGATATTCTACATAACTATTTTCTCTTAAGTGGTCCGAAATTTCTTTAAGCAATCGAAGCTTGTAATCTGTAACAACTAGTTTTTGTCTGTTAATTAATTCACACGAATATTTTAATTTAGTCGAAATATAAAATAAATCCAAAAAATTTGCAGCTTCCTGCAAACTAGCATCATAAGCCCGTTTCTTTTGCCGGTCGAAAAATAAATTTACCTCGCTTTGCAACAGGTATTCTTTAAAAAAATAAGGTGCATTTCTAAAAGGGTTTTTGGTAAGTGTATTTCTTGCTTCCCGCAATGTTTGTTCAAAAAGTTTATCGGTTCCCCATTTATTGTAAGTACTCAGCAAATGCACATAGCCCTCAACATCTTCTTGGAAGTGATTATTATAACGAATAAAATTTTCGCAATGCTCCACAATGTCACTCATCATGTAGCCAATTTTCTTTTCCGTTATTGTTAACCCTATTATGCCTTTTGCAATTAATCTTTCTTTTTCGATGCTCTTTGAGTCAAATTCTGGAGCATGCTTTTTCACATAATTATAAAAAACTAGCAACTCCTCATCCTTATTAAAGAAGGGAGATGCCAAATAATCAGAAAACCGGCTTAACTCTTTAGTGCTGAAATGCTTAAGCATTTCAATCATTTTACTTTTATACATATCCTAATCTAGCGGAAAAATACCACTTTTTTACGGAAAATATAGAAACGGAGTGCCAATTTAGAAAAGCAAAAAATAACGCATTATACTGATTATCAATTAATTGTGTATTATTTCACACTCAAAACGAATATTTTTTACTAAAAAAAGCATTGGAAATTGCGGAAAATGGTGAAAAATGTATTTTTTCTATCTAAAAAGAAGCCGTTCCTTTACATTGGAACTATCTAAACAGGCTTAATATGGATTTGAAAACGTTACTAAATAAAAGGTTACTTACCGGTTTTACAGTTAGCTTGCTGCTATTTATAACTGGCCCGGTACTTTATGGCCAAACGGTAACTGATGTAGAAAATGATACCATACGCTTATGCGTCGGTACCACGGTTTTAATCGATTTACTTGCAAATGATACAGATGCAGATCCTGGCGAAATATTGGAAACAGAAATATTGGTTGACCCTGAAAGTATATTAATCGAATATGATGATGAAGATTTACCTGAAGGAACTTACGAAATAATAATTGACTCCGCGTTTTCTGGAACAGATTTTATGATTTATGAAGTTTGCGGTGAGGACGATTTATGTGCTACTGGTATATTAGTAATTATTGTTTCAGAATGTGTATGGCCAGGCGATGGCAATAGAGATAGCATTTGTAATTATGTTGACCTTTTACCACTAGGTTTATATTTTGGTTTAACTGGCCCATTGCGTGAAGATGTTGATGGTTTATGGGATGAGGCATTTGCTGACGAGTGGACATCACCGATTGAAGTTGATATTGATGACAATCCGAAATTTTCTGATTTTAATGGCGATGGAGCAATTAATAGCTTCGACACTATTACAATGCTCACTAACTATGGTGAATTGCGCGGAACGTATATCCCAGTAGCAAATATTGGTGGGGCTGATAATCCAACTATCAGTATAGATTTTCTTGTTGATACTATTACCGCAGGTAGTAATGTTGTTATTCCCATAAATTTTGGAACAGAACTAACACCTGCCTCAAATATATACGGTGCTGCATTTGAAATTACTTACGATAAAACACTGATTAAAGCTGATAGTATTCAAGTATCCTTTAATTCAGGTTGGTTTGGAACGCCAGGCGACGATTTGATCTTCGTTCAAAATAACGACACAATTAATGGAATTATAAGTATTGCTGTTACGCGCATTAATCAGGTTGCACGTACAGGTTATAACCATTTTGGCGAGCTGAGTTTTGTAATGGAAGATAATATTGCAGGTAAAACCGTCGATCAAATAACGGCTGTTTTAACTTTCTGCATCGGCACACCAAACGTAATTAAAAAATCGGGACAAGTTGTACCTGTGCAAATTGCATGTGACTCTGCAATAGCAATTCAATTTACTAATTCCATAAATAATAGTAATAATAATAGTTTGCTACTCACTTATCCTAATCCAGCAGATGAAACAATTACAATTACTTTACCAAAACACCTGCAGGGCAAATGCTTAATTATAAATGAATTAGGACAACCAATTTACAAGCAAGAAATAAATGCCGATTTTTTTATAGTTAATTCGGATTTAATTCCTTCAGGTAATTATATTATTCAATTTATTAGTGAAACCGAAGTTTATACTCAGCAATTAATAATTCAACATTAAAAAACATACGAAATGAAAAATTTAATACTTAGTTTATTTTTACTTACAGGGCTTAGCGCTTATAGCACTATAGCTATTTCAGAATGTGATGCAGCATTTGAATATACTGTAGACGGCATGACCGTTACATTTATTGATGAATCAGCAGCAGATCCGGGACCAATTATTGATTGGACATGGGACTTTGGAGATGGCACAACATCTACAGAACAAAATCCGGTGCACACTTATGCATTTCCGGGTGAATATGATGTTTGCCTTACCATTCATGCAGATGGTGCTTGCTACGATACTAAATGTGAAAGCAATATACCAGTTGAAATGGCTGGAGATTGTTTTACAACATTTACTTTCGATACAGATGGTTTATCGTTTATGTTCAACAGCAATACCGATCCGGGTCCGGGCGATGTAGTTAGCTACGAATGGACTTTTGGCGATGGTGAAACATCTGCAGAAGCAAATCCTGATCATACTTATGCAACCGCTGGAGGTTATTTAGTTTGCTTAGTTGTAACTTTTGCCGATAGTTGCACTGCTGAATTTTGCGATGAAATAATTGCAGAAGGTGTTGGTGCCGATTGCTTAGTAACTGCTGAAGTAACAGATGTAGTTGGCATGAGCCAACATTTTTATGCAACAGTTACACCCGATGCTGATGTAATTACCTACACATGGATTTTTGGCGATGGCACCACTTTTACAGAAACAACTGCTGGCACTGCCTCAGATCCATGGCATGAATACGCAGAACCTGGCATTTATACTGTTTGCGTGGTGATAGAAACTGGTGCGGGATGTATTGATGAATTTTGTTTTGAAATTATTGTAGATGGCGGTGGAGATTGTGAAGCAGGGTTTGAATTTTCAACTGATTTATTAACAGCATCCTTCTTTGAAACAGCAGATGGAGCTGGTTCAGATATTGTATCTTATTTGTGGGATTTTGGAGATGGATACACTTCAACAGACCTTAACCCAACACATGAATATGCTGCAGGCGGCACTTACTTAGTTTGCTTAACAATAACAACTGCTGATAGCTGTGTAAACACAGTTTGCGAAGAAGTTGACGTTGAAGGATTAGGTGGTGATTGCGAGGCAAATTTTGACATCTTATCAATAACAGAAACGGGTTCAGGCTGGGTTGTAGAATTAGATAATAATTCATCAGGTTCAGAAATATACTTTTGGACATTTGGTGATGGTGGAACATCTGAAGCCGCAAATCCGGAACATCTTTACGAAGAAGCTGGTATTTATACTATTTGTCTTACCATTGGATTAGCAGGAACAGATTGTTTCGATGAAAAATGTGAAGAAGTATTTGTAGGCGGTGGCGTAGATTGTATTAACCCTGCAATTATTGATACAGCTTACGGATGTATTGATGTGTATGAACCTGTTTGTGGCTGTGATGGTATTACATACGACAACTCTTGCTATGCTATTTATTACGGTGGTATTGTTTTCTATACTGATGGCGCTTGCGGTGGCGTAAGTGTTCAGGAAGAAACCATTATTGGCACAATTAAAGTAAATCCAAATCCTGCTAAAAATATTACAACATTAAATTATTCAATTAAAGCAGATGGAGTAGTTACTATTCAGGTTATGGATTTAACAGGCAAAATTATGCTAACGCCAATAGCACATTATTCAATTCCTGGAACCTATAATGTTGAATTAAACACAAATGATTTAGCATCCGGGCTATACATTATTAGCATTTCAACAAATGGTGAGCAAGCAATAGAAAAGTTGGTTATCACCAAATAATTATAACCTCATGTTATTAAAGCGCATAGTTAAAAGCTGTGCGCTTTTTTTATTGCTAGTCGAATTAAACCCAGCATAAGCAATGGAAGTCGTAACATCTTTTATTTGTAATAAAATCAAATGTTTGTTGCCTATTGGCAATAAAAAAAACGGGCATTTTATTTTAATCCTGATGATCTCTTCCTTTAAATTCACCTTGTTTGTAAGCATTATCTAAGTCTTCCATTTCTTTTAACTCAGCTTCGGTCCAAGGCCTGATTACTACACCAGTCATATTTGGTTTATCGGCATTAATCCAAGCCGTAAGCCAAAAATTCCCAAGTGCAATTATTGCAGCGCGCATCCTTCGTTCAACCATACTATTCATAATTTCATCGTATCGTTCGGTATATGCTCTTGAGTAAACCCTTACAGTTGATGCGCCTCTAGATTCGTAACTATATTTTTGATCGGCTGGAAATTCTGCATTCAATTTAGACTCTAGATTTAAAACACTATCTACCATCGAGTGACTTTCCAGAATTATGTCCCAAATTGCTGTATTTACGTCTGGAATATATTCTGCTTTTCCTGTTAAATAATCAAAATTTTCGCCTAACAGCTCTGGTATGCGCGATTCCCAAAGGCCATGAATACCAACTTGATTTGTAAGCTGCCCATTATAATTTTGAGTGCAATGCAAAGGCACATGCGCATCACCGATATAGTGGCCTAAGTCGGCCGATATTTTTAATATATAATTCACATCTTTTTTCCGGAAAGCATCAGTTAACCTAAACATCATTTTCTCGATATACCATGGCACGATACCATATTCGTTCAAGCTATCTTCCGAATATTTAATTACTGCATCGTTCCACTTGCGCGGAAGGCCTTCATAAGGTGGTGAACCATAATGGTCGATATCTATATAATGTCGCGGAGCTTCTTCCTTAAAAGCATACCGTCTTTTATCGGGGTCAACTGCGTGGGCAGTCACATAGTCAATATGCGGTTTATAGAATCCAAACAAATCTTCCGGCAATGTAAACAGCGCCATTTTATTTATGCGTTGGTGCCCCCAAAATCCCCACGGAGTAGGCGCAGCGGCATATGCAATTACCGTAACAGAGAGCAAAAATGTAAAAACTATTTTTTTCATAAGAGAAAAACTTACTACAAGAATAATCAAAAAACAGGAAACGAAGAAAGGTGCACTTATTATTCGCCGCTTTCGTTAATAAATGCTATGTAAATTTTACAAAATAAAATTAATTTACATATCCGATAAAACAGCGTTAATTACCTTGCAGGCGTAATCAATTTCATCATCTGCTATTGTTAATGGCGGTGCAATACGCAAGCAATTTGGTGCAAATAAAAACCAGTCGACCATCAGCCCTGCTGCAATCAACTTTTTATTTAACGCAAAATTAATATCCATAGATTCAAACTCAATTGCGAAAAACAATCCGCAGTTGCGAATAGCAATTATCTTTTCACTATTCAACGCAGATTTAATTCGATCGGCTTTTGCAATACTTTGCTCAACCAATTTATTACTAATTATAAATGTTGCCGCTGCTAAACCGGCTGCGCAGCAAACTGGATGCCCGCCAAAAGTTGTAATATGACCAAGAATTGGACCATTGGTAAAAACATCCATCATGTTTTTAGAGGCAACAAATGCGCCGAGTGGCATTCCTCCACCAATAGCTTTTCCTAAAATAATTACATCGGGAATTACACCACTATGCTCCCACGCGAATAACTTCCCAGTGCGTCCAAAACCTGTTTGACATTTATCAAAAATTAAAAGTGCGCCGGTTTCATTGCATCGATTCCTAATTGCTTGTAAGTAATTTTTTTTAGGTAAAAGCACGCCTGCTTCTGCTTGAATTGTTTCAATTAAAACCGCGGCCGTTTTTGTTGTAATGTGATTTATTTGCGTAAAATCATTATATTGTAATACTGTATTATCGGGTATTAGCGGTCGAAATGCATTTTTTCGTTCCTCATTATTACCTGCACTTAAAGCGCCCATTGTGCTGCCATGATAAGCATTTTGGAAAGAAATAATTTCGGGGCGTCCTGTAAATCGTTTTGCTAATTTCAAAGCGCCTTCCACTGCTTCAGAACCGGAGTTTACAAAATAAACTGATTGTAAAGGTTCAGGCAAATGCGCAGCCAACCATTGTGCATATTTTATTTGCGGACTTTCAACAAATTCGCCATACACCATAATGTGCATGTATTTTTCTATTTGCTCGGATATAGCATTTTTTACATCCGCATTATTATGGCCAACATTACTAACGGCAATACCTGAAATCATATCTAGGTATTTATTTCCTGCACTATCAATTAACCAACAACCATCAGCTTTTTCAATTTCTAACATGAGAGGAGCCTCGCTTGTTTGAGCAACGTGATGCAGAAAAAGTTGACGCGCGTTCATATAAATATTAATTAATAAAATTAAATCAGGCCCACACTTTTGTGCCTTCAGTACAATTCTTACAAATATCAATTTCACCTCTCGACTTCAAAAGCGCAGTTCTAAATGCATGATATTTTCCGCCTTGCCACAACTGTTTAAAACTTGTTTCTTTTAAGTCGCCTAACTGATGTGTAGCATCTTTATCGAAACAACAAGGCACAACGTCGCCATCCCAGGTAATTACGCATGAGTGCCATAATTTCCAACAGTGATTAAGCATTTTATTTTTAATGGTGTATTTACCATCATCCTGTTTAGTATATCTAGAATAATAATCGATGGTTGGAATTAAATTACTGCCATTTTCATAGTTATAAATTTGAGCAGTTTTAAATGCCACTTCATCTACGCCAATTTCTTTGCCTAACTTTTTAACCTCTTCAATTTGGTGTTCATTTGGCTTAACAACTAAGAATTGAAAAATAACAAATGGTGTATTCGATTTTAACGTTCTTTTCCATTTAACAATATTGCGGGCACCTTCCAATACTTTTTCCAAATTTCCACCTACGCGATATTGTTGATACACATCTTGCGTAGTGCCATCAATCGAAATAATTAATCTATCTAATCCGCTTTCAATGGTTTTTTTAGCCATTTCATCGTTTAAATAATGCGCATTTGTTGATGTTGCAGTATATATTTTTTTCTTGTTTGCATAAGTTACCATATCCAAAAAATCGGGATTTAAATATGGTTCACCTTGAAAATAAAAAATAAGATAGGTTAAATCTTTACCTACTTCGTCCATGGTTTCCTTAAAGAAATCTTTTTTAAGCATACCGGTTGGCCTGGTAAATGAGCGTAAGCCGCTTGGACACTCTGGACACCTTAAATTACAGGATGTAGTAGGTTCAAAAGAAAGCGAAATGGGTAACCCCCATTGAACTGGTTTTTTTACCATCATGCTATAATAATAAGAGCTTATTACTTTACTCATATTCCATAAACGACGGGGTGTCATTTTGGATGCATAATTTAGAGAATCAGTGAAGCTGAATGGCATGATTAATTATTTGTTATAAGATGGTCCTCGAAGATTATCTTCAAAACCTTCTAAAGAGTGAAAATAGTTCAGTTCAATCTGACATTTTCTTTTATCGTCGCTACTGGCATCGTAACAAAATTCAAGTATCTCGTTAAAAACCTTAGGAATACGGTATGCACGTTTAATTGTACTTCGTTCTTTATCGCCATCGTACCAAAACATTTGCAAAGTTTGACAATAATCGCATTTTACTTGATAGTTCGGTTGTGCAATTAACTCATCATTAAATTGTTTCATGTAAGCCATTAGCTTATCAAATTCGTAAGCTGTAATATTGAAGCAATAAGTATTTGAATCGAGGCTGCTCAACATGAGCTGGAAAGAAGAACTTTTTTCAGTTATATGAAAAGATACCACATTGAAATTTCCATCAAAAAACATAAAGTCGATAAACCTTTCATTATACGACCTGAATGTAATTGGCGGGCCTACTAGGGTATCAGTGCCGACAATAGTTAAACTGTCGGCACCAAGAGTTGTACTTTGAGCAGAAAGTTTATCTGTAAAAAAAATAGTGGCGAAAACAATTAAAAGAATTCTAAATTTCATTTATTACAGCTGTTCAAATTGTTTTAAAAATCGCAAGTCGTTTTCGGTAAACAACCTGATATCATTAATCTTATATTTTAAAATTGCCATTCGTTCTAATCCGAATCCGAACGCAAAACCGGTATATTTTTCAGAATCAATTCCGCAGTTTTCTAATACAACTGGGTCAACCATTCCGCAACCGCCAATTTCTACCCATCCTGTATGTTTACAAATTGCACATCCATCGCCACCGCAAACAAAACAACTCACATCCATTTCAGCACTTGGTTCGGTAAATGGGAAATAGCTAGGACGTAAACGAATTTTTGTTTGTGCTCCGTATAATTCTTGTGCAAGATAAAGGAGCGTTTGTTTCATATCGGCGAAAGTAACACCTTCATCAATATATAACAATTCAATTTGGTGGAAGGTGCAATGTGCGCGTGCCGAAATAGTTTCATTACGATAAGTGCGCCCCAAAGCAACAATGCGAACTGGGGGTTGTTTACCCGATTTAATCAGTTCTTCCATCACCCGAATTTGCACATTGGAAGTATGTGTTCTTAATAAAATAGCAGGGTTGGTTTGCACGTAAAAAGTATCTTGCATATCTCTTGCAGGATGATCTTCTGGCATACCGAGTGCTGTGAAATTATGCCAATCGTCTTCAATTTCGGGTCCATCGACAGCAGTATAACCAATGCGCGTAAAAATTGACATTAGCTCATCTTTCATCAAAGTAATTGGGTGACGAGCGCCGGGATTGGATGTATTTGCTGGCATGCTGATATCTATAAAGTTATCAGTTCCTTTATCGGAGTTTTTATAAGTAACTTCTAAGTCAGCAAATTTTTGCTCTGCAAGTTGTTTAAGTTCATTAACGCGCTGACCAAATTCCTTTTTTCGTTCGTTAGGAACATTTTTAATCTCGCCAAAAATATCTTTCAAAACATTTTTAGTGCCTAAAAATCTAATTCTGAATTGTTCAAGTTCGGCTGCGTTGGCAACAGGAAACGCTTGCACTTCTGCCATTAGCGCTTCTATTTTACCAAATTGATCCTGTAAGCCTTCCATGCGGGTAAAATTACAAAAAAGTAACAAGCATGGATATAAAGAAAAAGCGGCTGAATCAGTAAAGAGACAGCCGCCTAAAATATTATTTATGATTTAATTATTCAACCACAAATTTTTCAGAGTAGCTAGATTTACCATTGCTGATAACAACAAAGTAGAATCCTGCTTCCAATGCTTCGATATTTAAATCGATCATGTTTTCACCTGAAACAACTGCTGCTGAAGATTCTGAAACCTGACGGCCAAGAATATCAATTAATTTAACAGACACTTGCATATCTTCTTGAACGCTGAAATAATCAACAGTAATCATGTTGCCAGAAGCTGGGTTAGGGAACACACCAAGAATTGAGTTATTCCATTCCTCATCAACAACAGTGAATGAACCATCATCTTTCCAGTTTGAAGAACGAACTGAAATTAACAAGTCGTAACAATCAGAAGGGCTGTTAGCGCCAGACCAACCATAAACTTGAACATAACGTGTTCCAGTTGCAGTTGAATTCCAGATAATTTGCTCATCTGTAGTACCACCATTTTCTGAAATACCTTTTTGAGATACTGATTGATTGTATAATCTAACATCATAATCAGCAGGTAACGATGTTAATGATAATTTAATCTTGGTATTAGAACCAGTTGTAGTGAATTTAAACCAATCAATATCAGTAGAGCTAACAATCAATTCTTGGTAAGTTATACCTGTAGAAAGCGTTACAGCAGTTCCTGAAGTATTATTTGGTTCGTAGTTGTCAACGCAAGTTGCAACACCACCTGTTGTAGAAAAGTTAGTTGAAGCTGTATAAGCACTTGTAGCACCAGCTGCGCAAACTGTTTGCACTTGCCATTCGTATGCTGTTCCTGCAGTTAAGCCAGTAATTGCTTTTGAAGTAGTTGCAGAAGTAGTTGTAATCCAAGTTGCAGCAGCAGTAGCTTTATAACGAACGTTATAGCTTGTAGCGCCAACGGCAGCAGTCCAGTTAAATGTAGCAGTAGTTGTGCCAATTGATGTTGTAGTCATTCCTGTTGGAATTGCACAAGTTACTCCACCGCCGCCTGAGCAACCGGTAGAAGTAGTAATGGCATTTCTAGACCCACCAGCAGCAAATAAAGCTTGCATTCTGGTTTTTTGGCCTGCAGTAAAAATGTTCATGCAACCATCATCAGTGTAATCCATATAATTCTGGAACATATCACCATTTGGTCCGTTTGTACAAGATATGCGAATTGTTCCACCTGGGCAACCATAAGTTTCATCAGCTTGGTTTGGTGTGTCACCAACTGCATCAGAACCACCGCAACCAGTTCCATCATCACCCCAAATATGGAATAAATTTAACCAGTGTCCAACTTCGTGGGTTGCTGTTCTACCTTCATTATAAGGAGCAGAACCAGGACCGCCAACACCGAAATAAACGTAGTCAATAACTACGCCATCAGTTGCAGCAGCTCCACCAGGAAACTGAGCATAACCTAATAATCCACCGCTTAAGTCGCAAACCCATAGGTTCAGATATTTATTTCTGTCCCAGATAGTTTTACCAAAAGTAGCAAATTTCATGTCATCAGCAGTGCTAAATGAAGTTTTAGTTGTGCTAGTTCTTGTAATACCAGTAGTTGGGTTACCACTTGGGTCAACAGTAGCTAAGCAAAACGCAATTTCTGCATCGGCAGCAATACCAGCAAAGTAAGCAGGTGTTTCACCAACGTCTGCATTCAAGCGACGGAAATCGTCGTTTAATACATCAATTTGAGAATAAACGTAAGAGTCAGCGATGTTTTCAGCTGCAACGTTATACACAATGTGAACTACAACTGGAATTGTTATAACAGCTCTTTCGCCGCCATTAGCATCAGTTGCAACGTAATTTTTAGTGAACTCCTCGATTGCAGCACGGTTAACTTCGTACATTGGATCTTCAGCTCTTAATCGAGCATCTACGTCCATAGTCGAACAACTGCGCTGTGGCGCCTGAGCCATCACTAGGCCTCCCAACATTAATGAGAAAGCCGTGAAAAGTAATGATTTTTTCAACATTTGAAATAAAAATTAAGGGTTAGTTAATGATTAAAAAGGTTAATTAATTAATTCTTCATTGTGTGTGAAGCCTTGGGCGCTGTTAAGGAGAAATGCAGCAACTTTTAACTCAGATGCCTTATTTGACCTAATAGTTGCATAAAATTAGCAGATTTTTGCAGAATCAAAGACTTTCCTTACAATATTCACATACTTTTCAGTCATTTCTGTCACGCAAACATGAAATTATGCACTTAATTTCGAGTTATAAGCGCGTAAATACTTGATTATCAATGATATTAAACTTTTTTTTAAAAATTTTTGACTGTCATTAAATGCCATTTTCATGCATAATTACAGTCTATGCAACATTTGGATACAGTGTCACCCTTAATTTACAGAAAATGCAACAAATTGAACTAAAGAATATAGAATTTGTAATAAAGAATGGTGCATGAACTAATTAAAAAGTTCCTGTGGTAAATTTGCGCGTGGAAAATTTAATTCGAGAGATATTACAAGAACGAATCATGGTGCTCGATGGAGCTATGGGCAGTATGATACAGCGTTATGAGCTCACAGAAGATCAGTTTCGAGGGGAAAGATTCAAGCATCATAGTCGAGACTTACGGGGAAATAATGATTTATTAACTATTACGCAGCCGCAAATTATTAAGGAAATCCATAAACAATACTTAGAAGCAGGTGCAGATATTATTGAAACAAATACGTTCAGTTCAACCACAATTGCACAGAGCGACTATGCTTTGGAATCAATTGCCTACGAATTAAATTTAGTAGCGGCTCAAATTGCTCGTGAAGTTGCGGATGAGTTTACAGCTAAAAATCCAAATAAACCAAGATTCGTTGCAGGAGCGCTTGGTCCTACTAATAGAACTTTGAGTTTATCGCCCGATGTAAATAATCCCGGCTATAGGACTGTAACTTTTGATGAAATGGCAGCTGCTTATTACGAAGAAGCTAAAGGGTTGATTGATGGCGGTGTACATATTTTATTAATTGAAACAATTTTTGATACGTTAAATGCAAAAGCCGCATTGTTTGCAATTGAACAATTATTTCAAGATACAGGCAATCGATTACCTATAATGATTTCAGGCACTATAACAGATGCCAGTGGTAGAACATTGAGCGGACAAACTGTTGAAGCATTTTTAGTTTCTGTTAGCCATTTACCATTATTAAGTATTGGTTTAAATTGCGCATTAGGTGCAAAACAATTAAAAGAATATATACAAACACTTTCGGCGAATACCGATTTATTTGTTTCCGCATATCCAAATGCAGGTTTGCCAAACGCATTTGGCGAATACGATGAAACACCAGAAAGTAATGGTAATGATATTGAAGTGTATTTAAAAAATGGGTGGATAAATATTATTGGTGGATGTTGCGGCACCACGCCTGAGCATATAAAATACATTGCGAATATTGCTTCAAAATATCCGCCTAGAAAACCAGTAACGCTGCCTATGCTTCCTGCCTTTTCGGGATTAGAAAAATTTGAATTGTTTAAAGGCAGCAATTTCGTAAACGTAGGAGAACGCACAAATATTACCGGTAGTAAACAGTTTAAAAGATTAATAACAGAAGATAAATACGATGAAGCGCTAATAGTTGCACGTCAGCAGGTTGAGAATGGCGCACAATTAATTGATGTAAACATGGACGAAGGCATGATTGATTCAGTAAATGCCATGACTACATTTTTAAATTTAATTGCGGCAGAACCAGACATTTCGAAAGTGCCTATAATGATTGATTCTAGCAAATGGGAAGTAATTGAAGCTGGTTTAAAATGTGTACAAGGGAAAAGCATTGTAAATTCTATTTCCTTAAAAGAAGGTGAAGCAATTTTTAAAGCACATGCATTAAAGGCTAAGCAGTTAGGCGCTGCAGTAGTTGTAATGGCCTTTGATGAAAACGGCCAGGCGACTACATTTGAAAAAAGAATTGCAATTTGTAAACGTGCTTATGACATTTTAGTTATTGAATTAAATTTTAACCCAACTGATATTATTTTCGATCCCAATATTTTAACTATTGGAACAGGAATAGAAGAGCATAATAATTATGCTGTTGATTTTATTAATGCAACACGATGGATTAAGGAAAATCTCCCAGGCGCGTTAGTGAGCGGAGGTGTTAGTAATATTTCATTTGCTTTTCAAGGCAATAATACCGTTCGTGAAGCTATGCATGCATCATTTTTATATCATGCAATTAAAGCAGGTTTAGATATGGGCATTGTTAATGCAGGCATGATTGATATTTATGCAAACATTGACAAACAATTACTGGAAAAAATTGAAGATGTAATTTTTAATCGCAACGATAATGCAACCGAAAACTTAGTTGCATTTGCTGAAACATTAAAGAAAAAAGATAAAGTTGCTACAATAACCGACGAATGGCGCAATAACACAGTAGAAGCCCGATTAAGTCACGCCTTGGTTAAAGGCATTACCGACTTTATTGATATTGATATTGAAGAAGCACGATTAAAATACGCCAAACCTATTGAGGTTATTGAAGGGCCACTAATGGCAGGCATGAATGTGGTGGGTGATTTATTTGGCAGTGGAAAAATGTTTTTACCTCAAGTAGTAAAGAGTGCCAGAGTAATGAAGAAAGCTGTTGCCTATCTGCAACCTTTTATTGAAAAAGAAAAATCACTAGCAGGTAATACAACTGGGAGGCACAAAGTATTGCTCGCCACTGTAAAAGGCGATGTGCATGATATTGGCAAAAATATTGTTGGTGTAGTGCTTGCTTGTAATAATTACGAAATAATTGATTTAGGTGTGATGGTATCTGCAGAAAAAATTCTAACAACTGCCATTACTGAAAAAGTGGATATAATTGGATTAAGCGGATTAATTACCCCATCGTTAGATGAGATGGTGCATGTAGCAAGTGAAATGGAAAAACGCAATTTTACCATTCCACTATTAATTGGTGGAGCAACTACTTCGCGCACGCACACTGCAGTGAAAATAGCACCTGCGTATAAACATCCTGTTATTCATGTTACCGATGCATCACGCAGTGTTACCATTGCTGGCAAATTATTAGGAAACGAAAAATCAAGGTTTGTTAAAGAGATAAAAGATGAATACGCCATTCTTGACCAAAACCATAAAGCAAAACAATCATTTAAAGGGTTTTTGTCGATTGCAGATGCAAGAAAAAATAAACTGCAGTTAAAAAACGCAAACTATATCCCCTTAAAACCGGCATTTACTGGTGTAAAAATATTTTCTAATTATTCGTTAACAGAGTTGCGCCGGTATATAGACTGGACACCATTTTTTCAAACTTGGGAATTACATGGAAAATACCCTGTAATTTTTGAAGATGAAATTATTGGCGATGCAGCTAAAAAATTGTTTGAAGATGCCCAAGCTTTACTTGATAAAATAATTAATGAAAACTGGCTAACTGCAAAAGCAGTTGTAGGCATATTTAGCGCACATTCTGTTGGTGATGATATTGAATTGCTAGATGAACAACATAAAGTGTTAACCACATTACATCATGTACGTCAACAAAATAAAAAAGCTGATGGACAAGAAAATTACTGCCTCAGCGATTTCATATTACCAGCCGATTCAAATAAACCGGACTATTTGGGTGCCTTTGCTGTAAGTACTGGATTTAATATTGAAGCAAAAATTGCTGCATTTGATGCGGAACACGACGACTATAATTCAATACTTTTAAAAGCATTAGCAGATCGTTTGGCCGAAGCTTTTGCAGAACGCATGCATGAATTAGTGCGCAAAGAAATTTGGGGATATGCCAAAACCGAAACATCATACATCGACGATTTAATTGCTGAAAAATATATCGGAATAAGACCAGCACCAGGTTATCCAGCATGCCCTGACCATACTGAAAAAACAACGCTATTTCATTTACTAAATGTAACTGAAAATATTGGGATTCAATTAACCGATAGTATGGCAATGTATCCTGCTGCGAGTGTGAGTGGGTGGTATTTTGCTAACCCTGAAGCCAAATATTTTGGAACAGGTAAAATTGGAAAAGACCAAGTTGAAGATTTGGCATTGCGCAAAAACATGTCATTTGCCACGATGGAAAAGTGGTTGAGTAGTAATATTAACTATTAATAAACCTTTAGCATTACAACGGCTAATTCTTCAGCCCAAAGTGCATACATTTTCCCTGAAGGATGTAACTTATCCTGGGCTAATAATTCAGTATCGTTTGTTGCTAATTTAGATATAGGTGTTACATCAATATAATTCACTTGGTGTTGATTGGCAATACGCTTGTTTATTTGATTAAACATTTCAATATCAGCAGCAATTTGTCCTGGTGTTTGTCGTGCGTTTAAGGCAAATGGCGTTACACTGTAATCAGGAATGCTCATTACAAAAACATGTTTATTATTAAGGCTGGCAAGTTTAACTGCTTTCAGCAATAACGATTCGAAATTTTGAGCGTAGATAGTGGTATCAATCCCTCTGTATTGATCATTTACACCAATTAAAAGTGTAACAGCATCGTAGCTATTATTTAGCTTTTTGCTTTCTACAGCTTTAGTAAGTTCGTCGGTTGTCCAGCTGCTTCGTGCAATAATATCGGGATTAGAAAAATTAATTTCTTTAGTTGCTAATAATGCAAGTGTTAGTTCAGGAAATCGCGCTGTTTCGGAAACAGATTGGCCTATTGTATAACTATCGCCAAGGCATAACATTGTTTTTTCTTTGGGCATTGAAGAATTTATTAAAAGTAATAAATTGAATATCAAGTACATATACCAATATACGTGAATTATCGGTTATAGGTTTTTAGTCATTTAGTTAACACTCAATTGTCCTGATAATTTAAGTAGTTGTAATTCAGCAAGTTTTGCATGTAGAGATGCAGATAATAATCTGTTTTCATTATAATTCTCAAATTAAATTAACGCTTTTACGCGACGCTATTAATAGGATACTATCGAAGATTGCTTTATCCAAATAAAACGCTTTATTTTTAATATTAGCCGATGAATTGTGAACAATTAATTCTTAAAAATGATACCAAATTCTTGCGCTAACAGTTTTAAATCGTGTTGAAAATACTGGGCTGCTGTTGCTTGTTCCTCCATTGTTAAGGGTTTAATAGCTACTTTCTTTTGATTAATGGCATGAATTTTATCAATGAATCCTGATTTAATTACTAAGTTGCGAAACGGACGAAGCATAAATGAGAGTACTTTTCTAACTGGATTATCTCTATTTAATAATAATTGTTGCAGCCATTTACTTTTTGCACCTGAAGCTGCATTTAATCCGATTGCTGATTTATCGAAGGGTTGAAATTTAATACCAAGTTTGCTGCATAAAGCATGATACAATGTTTCGGGATTATTTTTCAAGTCTGACAATTGCAAAATGATAATTTGCTCCATTGGGAAATATTTTTTCCAAAACGATATGTGTTGATGATACAAACTTCCGTAAAAATGACACTGGTTATTTTTGTCAACAATATTTAAATTCTGCAGTCGTTCTTTTTCCAAAGCGATTGTTTCCAAAAACCCTATACCTTCTTTTTCATGCCCGAAATTAACCGAATAATTAAAATTGCTATATGCACGCGCTACAGGTTCGCGAAGCATGATAATAATTTTCATATCAGGATTGTACAATTTAATTCGCTGAGGTGCAATTGCATCCATTAATAAATAAGTATCGGCTGTTGCAATAATTTTCTTATTATTGGATTCGAATAGACTATGCAAATAAGACTCCCCTCTTTTATAAAGATCGTCGACAGAAAAATAGTGCACTTCTTTGGTAATTGAACACGCTATTTCTGGGTGTTGTTCCAGATAAGCAAATAACGATGTTGTTCCGCTTCTTCCTGCTCCTATTATTAATGCATTTACTTTATTCACTGGCCAAACATTTTTTTAAGATGAAAATAGCGGAATTCATTCTTTAATATTTGCTCAAAAGATGCATTTCCTAATTCAGCTGGAACGCGTTCAATATGTTTTTGGCGCGATTGTTTTTTCAATCCTGCTGTACCAAAACTCAAATCAATATTCAGTTCATTGTACATCGCATCAAACAATTCTTTTACTACGCCATCTGCAGTAAATGGAAATGCAAAATACTTGTGTTGAAGATTAAATTGGTCTGCAATACTTTTCATACTGTCACGGGTCTGAATAAATTGTAGTTGCGGGTCGATACTGCTGTATAGTGGATGGCTAACCGAATGTGCGCCTATTGCAAAACCACTGGCTATCAAATCACTTATTTGTTGTGTTGTGAGATATGGTTTATTATTATCAAGATAGTCGGAAAAGCTAAATTTTGAAGTGTCGGCAATTGTATCAATTAATGCTGTATCGTTCCATGTTAAATGCATTAAGTATGTTGCGGGATTTGCAATATTTACTTTTTTAATCGGCAAATGTTTAGCAATATTTTCAGCCAACCTATCTCTGGCAATAGTATCAATTAATAATGAAACTTTATATCTAAAAAATAATGCCTTATTATCAATAAAATCACTATTCAAAAAAAATATTGCTGGTATTCCCTTTGCTAAAAGCAACGGTTTAACTATTTCAGCCATTTCGCGCAAGCCATCATCAAAACTAAGCACAAAATATTTTTCAGACCTATTGAAATTTCCACTGCAATAATCATCAATATGAAGCGGCTTAAAGTACAGTAATAAGAATTCCAAATCTTGATTAAACTCGGCAATATTTTTAACTGTATAAAGATGTTTTATGTGACGAACATGTTCGTTGCTAACAATATGATAGAAAGGGAATATAACATTAATATCTGTTTGAGCAGCCAACGCAGCAACATCTGCTTTTGCATTCCTGTTATTAAATAAATTGAAATAAAGTTTTTTAAAGCCCTGCATTCCGATATTATGCTTAACCTGTAAAGCTATATCAATTAAGCTAAAATGTCTGCAATTATAAAATTACATTTTTCAAACAAATGCTTAATCTGCCAAATCGAAATTAAGGGTTAATTGCCCTGGGCGTTTAAATTTTTTGATATTATATACAAAAGGCTTGCGTTCTGGCATATATTTATCGCGCATAAGGTAAAAAAGTTGATGAATGCTGTTTGCTAATTCCCCATCGCCGCGCATGCGCAGCGACCATCTATTATCATTAAGTTGGCCTTGATGCGTTGCCCTAATATTATTAAGTACACGCTCAGCTTTTCCTGGATATGTTTTCCAAATCCAATCAGTAAAAATTTTATCTAGTGCGCCATTTAACCTAACCATTGTATAATTGGCTGTCCGAGCGCCATAATCAGCCGCTGCATTAATTATATCTGGTATTTCAGCATCTGTTAAACCTGGGATGATGGGTCCTAACATTACGCCAACCGGTATTCCTTTTGCAGCTAACTTTTCGATGGTTTTTAAACGGTTACTGCAGCTTGAGGTTCTCGGTTCGAGCTGCCTGCGAATATCTTCTTTTAAAGTGGTGATGGTAATACTTACAAATATCAAATTATCTTTTGCTAGATCTTCAAGTATATCGATATCGCGCAAAATGAGTTGATTTTTTGTAATAACTCCAGCTGGATTGCGGAATTTCTGGCACATTTCCAACAAGTTTCTAGTGATACCCATTTTTTGTTCAATGGGTTGATAGCAATCAGTATTACCAGAAAACGTTATTGGTGCAGGCTTCCATTTAGGGTCCATAAAAACTTTTTCGAGTAATTCGGGTGCGTTATGCTTGATTATTATTTTACGTTCAAAATCAAGTCCCGCGCTAAAACCCCAATAGTTATGGGAATTTCTAGCATAACAGTAAACACAGCCATGCTCACAGCCTTGATATGGATTTACAGAATACATCATTGCCGCATCAGGCATTTCAAGTTTATTCAGAATTTTTTTCGGATGTTCGCTGTAATATTGCGTTGCACACGGTGAAAGCAACGCCTCATCTAGCCCTTCAATGTGCTCAACAGTAATGTTTGAAACATTAAATGGGTTAAACGGATTAATTTGAGCACCGCGACCTTTAAAAATATTTTCATCAAATTTTGGAAATTCCATAATTGTCATTATTTTTGACAAATAAAGTCATAATTTCTGACAAAACAAAAAAAATCGAAAATTATTATGGCACTAATCGGATCAAACCTCAGACACCTGCGCAATGAGCGAAAGCTAAGTCAGCAAGAACTTGCAGACATGATTGGCATTGGAAGAACAACCATTGCGAACATTGAATCCAATCTTGCGAACCCAGGACATAAGACGTTACTGGAAATAGTCAAAGTATTTGACATTACCATTGATGAGCTGCTGCATTCGGACCTCAGCAAGAAATTAAAGCAAGTAGTTACCAAGGATTTAGAAAAGGGCAGTGGAACAATTATTTACCGACCGATAGTGATTACTGTTGATGAGACAGGATCGGAAAATATTGTGATGGTAGATACAAAGGCGGCAGCCGGTTATCCGACTAGATATTTAGAACCTGAATATTATAAAGAGTTGCCTGCCTTTAAATTGCCAGGTTCCGATTATAGAAATGGCACATTTAGGTGTTTTCAGATTGAAGGCGATAGCATGCAGGACACCATTCAGCATGGCGATTATGTAATTGGTCGTTTTTGCGACAATCACTTTAAAGATGTGCGTGATGGTTATATACATGTTGTGGTTACAACCGATAATGTATTAGTAAAACGCTTGGTGAGTAGGGCTGAAAGTGAACACAAGCTTTATCTGATAAGCGATAACGATGCTTACCCTGAAATTGTATTGGATATAGATGATGTTAAAGAAATTTGGTTTGTAAAGAGTAAACTATCATCGTATATGCCAGTAAAAAAGAACGATTTAGATAAATTAATAGGTGATTTAACTACGCAGGTGCACATGTTAAAAAGCCGACTTGACAATATTGAGCGGAATTAAAACGGCTGCCCTGCCTTTACACAATTTATTTTGTGCGGGTTGATGCTATTGGAATAAATATTTGGTTGATATTATCCTAACATCACCCTCCTTTAGGTGGGGCGGCTGAAATTCCTTAAAACCCAGAACTTATGTTTCTATTTCCTATTGTATATCTTTTATTTCGCATTTTTCGCAATAAGCGTATGTCTTAGCCCAATTTATTTACTGCTTCTTCCCATATATTTTTGCAATTTTGCTCCATGTTGAAATTATTTACATCACCTGTTCAGGTGAATAATGCCATTAAGGTTGGTGAATCAACGCCATTACTTATAGCGGGACCTTGTGTAATTGAAAGCCTAGAATTATGTCGCGAAGTTGCCTCAACAATGAAGTCTATCAGCCAAAAACTTGGCTATAATTATATTTTTAAAGCCTCATTCGATAAGGCCAATCGCACGGCCGGTGGTTCTTTTAGGGGAGATGGTATAGCAGATGGCTTAAGAATTTTACAACAAATTAAAGACGAATTTAATGTTGCAGTTTTAACAGATATCCACTTGCCTGAACAAGCTGCAATAGCTGCTGGAGTAGTTGATATGCTTCAAATACCAGCATTTTTGTGCCGTCAAACCGATTTATTACTTGCTGCAGGCAAAACAGGTGTTGCAGTAAATGTTAAAAAAGGACAATTTATGGCACCAGAGGACATGGCGTACGCAGTTGAAAAGGTGACCTCTACTGGTAATAACAAGGTGATGTTAACTGAAAGAGGTGCTTCATTTGGCTATCATAATTTAGTAGTTGATATGCGTTCACTACCAATAATGCGTCAATTTGCTCCAGTAATTTTTGATGTTACCCATAGTGTTCAAATGCCAGGAGGCGCAGGAGGCAAAAGCGGAGGTAAGCGAGAATTTGCTCCATATTTAGCCAAAGCCGCTGCAGCAGTAGGTGTTGACGGATTTTTTATAGAAACGCACCCAAACCCAGAAGTGGCATTAAGCGATGGACCCAATATGGTTCCACTTTCAGAAATGGAGGCTTTACTATCAAAATTGCTTGCCATCCGTAACATTGTTTAAGGCTCCAATTTGACATTCCATACCAATAATTTTCTTGAACCATTTGCATAATATACTTGAATGAGTAAATTTGCTACTCATTCAAATATGTGCTAGAATCATTAATTACATCGCGCACGCGAATAAAACTGTTGCTCAAGTTTTTTTCTAACAGCAAGTCGTCGGCTCACCTTCGGGGTTTGGCTAAAGAAATGCATGAATCTACTAATGCCGTGCGATTGGAATTAAACAAACTTTCGAAGGCTGGCTTTTTGGTATCTTATGATGAAGGCAAAACGATTCAGTATCGTGCAAACGAAAAACATCCCTTATTTCCGGAGTTAAATAGTTTGGTTCGAAAATATTTGGGCTTAGACAAGGTGGTAGAAAACATTGTTAATCAAATTGGTGAAATTCAATTTGCTTTTATTACTGGCGATTATGCTGAAGGAAAAGATACTGGAATAATTGAACTAGTAATTGTGGGTGAAGTAGATAGTGATAAATTAAAATATTGGGTTAATAAAACAGAAGTACTTATACATCGAAAAGTGAATGCACAAGTTTTAAATAGTGAATCATTTAATACTTGGAAGGCAAACGGAAATTTAAACAGTTCAATTGTATTGTGGACTAGCGATATAGTTGAATAAATAAAATAATTATTAAAATACCACTTATCACACCTGTGACTGAGGAGGCGAAGCTGTAAAATTTATGTTCAACTTTAATTACGCAAAACCGATTGTTGTTGCAGAAATAGGATGCAATCACATGGGTAATTTTGAAACTGCTATAGCATTAATTAAACTCGCAAAAGAGTGCAAGGTAGATTATGCTAAATTTCAAAAGCGCAATCCGCGGTTACTGCTAAACGACAATCAATTTAATGCTCCCCATCCAGAACCTTGGCAAAGTTATGGCAACACTTATGGACAACATCGTGAATTTTTAGAATTCGAAATTGAACAACATGCTGAATTAAAAAAATATGCTGAATCAATAGGAATTGGGTATAGCGCATCTGTTTGGGATGTAGTTAGTGCTGAGGAAATTATTTCGTTGCAACCCGACTATATTAAAGTGCCCTCAGCTTGTAATACAAATTTAGAATTAATTAAATTACTTCGCGATAACTACTTTGGTGAAGTGCACATAGCCGTTGGGATGACACGAACTGATGAAATTGCAACTATAGTAAATTTATTTACTGAAACCGATGCTAATAAATCGCGACTTGTATTTTACAGTTGCACAAGTGGCTATCCAATTGCGGCAAATGAAATATGCTTATTAGAAATAAATAAATTATATGAATTATATGGCGACAAAGTAAAGACAATTGGATTTAGCGGACATCATCTTGGTATTGCTGCTGATATTGCTGCTTACACTTTGGGCGCACGATGGATTGAGCGTCACTTTACAAAAGATAGAACATGGAAAGGCACTGATCATGCTGCCAGCTTAGAGGTGCCAGGGCTACAAAAACTAGTTAGAGATTTAAATAATGTGCATCTCGCATTAACTTATAAGGAACAAGAAATTTTAGCAGTAGAGCAAATTCAACGTAGTAAATTGAAAAATAAACCTTAATGGAAATATTGGCAATTATTCCGGCTCGTGGCGGTAGTAAAGGATTACCAGGTAAAAATATCAAACCACTTTTACAGCATCCATTAATAGCTTATAGTATAAAGGCTGCAAAAGAGAGCAGTTTAATAAATAGAATAATAGTAAATACAGACGATGAATCAATTGCATCCATTGCAGCTAAGTATGGTGCTGAAGTGCCTTTTATGCGTCCGAAGGAATTAGCCCAAGATTTAACGACAGACTTAGCGGTATTCTTGCATCAATTAAAATGGATGAAAGATCATGAAAATTATATACCTGATATTGTAGTACAGTTGCGTCCAACATCTCCTATCAGAATGGCAGGATGGATAGATGAGGCAATAAATAAATTGATTAATACTAAAGCTGATTCATTAAGAGCAATTACGCCATCACCTTTAACGCCGTTTAAAATGTGGTTACTTAATAATAATACAGAGGCAATGGAACCGTTACTTAAATTAAGTGATATTGCAGAACCATTTAATCAACCACGACAACAATTGCCGACGGTTTATTGGCAAACTGGAACTTTAGATATTATACTAACTTCAGTAATTGCAAATGAAGGGCTCATGAGTGGGAAAAATATTATTCCATTTAATATACCAACAGCAATGGCAATTGACATAGATACTGTAGATGCATTCTACATGGCAGAAACGTATATTCAATATAATAATTGTATAAAATTCGATGAATAAAATAGCTCCAGTATTAGTAATTGGCGCTGGATCGATTGGCGAACGTCATATCGGTAATTTAATTAAATTGGGTTTTACCAATATCGTTGTTTACAGGCAACGCAATTTACCATTTCGATTTGTTAATCCTGAAAAGGTAAAAGTAGAAACGGATTGGGAAGCAGTAAAGAAATATTTATTTCAGTTTGCAATTATTTGCACACCTACCGACCAACACTTGCAACAAACAATCGATTGCATAGCATTAGATATACATGTTTTGGTAGAAAAACCCTTGTCGCATACAACAGTGGGTATTGAAAGATTAAAAGCAGCCGTGCAAGTCCACAATAAAATTGTTCATGTTGCCTACATGATGCAATTTCATCCGCAACTTACAAGGGTGGAGCAGATTATAAGCGAAGGCACTTATGGCAAATTAATGGCTATCAGCACTAACTGGGGAAGTTATCTTCCTGATTGGCATCCATATGAAGACTATAAAACATCATATGCATCACAAAAAATTATGGGAGGAGGTGCAGCGCTTACTTTAAGTCATGACATTGAAGTAGCAAATAGACTTTCTGGTGGAACCTTAGTAAGCTCAAGCAAACATTTTGGTTATACTAGTGCATTACAAATTGATACTGAAAGTGTTGCAGACTTTCATTTAAACTATTCCAATGGCGTGATAGCTCATGTTCACCTAAACTATCTGGAACAAATACCTAGAAGAAATTACACTTTTCTATTTGAAAATGGAACAATTTTAATAGATTATTTTGCGGGCACTATGCAAACAATAAATAAACTGGTTAACGAAACGCATCATCTCAAAAATTTCGACCGTAACGATATGTTTATTTCAGAATTAGTGTACTTTATTAAACTCACCGCTTCAACTGATTGTGTTACACATTCGCTTGATCAGATAAATAAATCAGCGGTAATAATTAAACTATGCAACAATGACTAAAACTATTTCTGTTGAAGGAAAAGTAATTTTACTTACAGGCGCCTTTGGTCTAATCGGAATGACTTTAGTAAAAAGTTTTCTCGCCCAAGGTGCGAAAGTGGTGCTTGCAGATGTTAACAAAAAACAAGCTTCTAAAGTTGCGAAAGAATTAAAATTATTGACTAAAAAAAGCGATTACTTAATTTGCATAACTGATGTAACAAAATCTTTATCTATAAAATCTTGTGTAAATAGTGCTATAAGAAAATACAAAAAGATTGATGTTTTAATAAACAATGCTGCAATTGATGCAAAATTTGATAAATCAGCCAATGACAAAAGTAACCAATCAAGGTTTGAATTATTTCCTATAGCATTACTGGAAAAATCGTTTGATGTAAATGTGAAAGGGCTTATAATGATGACACAAACTGTAATCCAGCAAATGCTGAAACAGGGTTTTGGCAACATCATAAATGTAGCTTCAACCTATTCGCAAGTAGCACCAAACCAAAGTTTATATGATTTTGGGGACGAGACAATCAGGTATAAACCAGTAGATTATGTTGTAACCAAATCGATGATTCCAAATCTTACAAAATACCTTGCAACTTTTTATGCAGGAAATAACATTCGATGTAATGCAATTGCTCCACATGCGATTTTTAATAATCACAGTGAACCATTCCTGAAAAACTTTGCAAAGTTATCGCCGATGGGTCGAATGGCTGACAAAGATGAAATTACTGGACCTTTTACTTTTTTAGCATCAGATGCATCAAGTTATATGACAGGTAGTTTATTAACAGTTGATGGTGGGTGGACCGCGTGGTAAATAAATTAAAGATATAAAATATGCCTAAAATAAAATTATTTCTCACTGATGTGGATGGTGTAATGACCGACGCAGGGATGTATTATACAGAAAATGGTGATGAGTTTAAAAAATTTAACACACATGATGGCATGGCATTCAATTTATTGAAAGCAGCTGGAATTAAAACAGGCATCATTACTACAGAGAACACAAAAATTGTAGAGCGCAGAGCTTCAAAGTTAAAAGTTGACTATGTTTATCAAGGTGCGGGATTTAAAGGTAAATTGGCAGCAGCGTTAGATATTTGTGCTAAAGAAAATATTTCTATAAAAGAAGTAGCTTATATTGGAGATGACATAAATTGCATTGATTTACTAAAAGAAGTTGGCATAGCAGCTTGCCCAGCCAATGCCACGAAGCATGTAAGAGCAATTGCTGGAATTATTCATTTAGCGAAAAATGGAGGAGAGGGAGCAATTAGAGAATTTGTAGACGAATATTTATTAAACGATTGAAGTGGAAAGGCTAAAAACGGCGCTCTTAAAATTAAACAAACATGAGTGAATCGAAAGGATTTATAAAAAACATTTCGAGTAATTATTTCATTTTTGGGTTAAGAGTAGCTTTGGGAATATATGCATTGCCAGTTTGTTTACATGCATTTGGCCTTGAATTATATGGGCTCTATATTATTTCATTTGGCCTCTCATCTTCCATGGCCGCGTTTGATTTAGGATCATCCAAATCAATTTTCAGGTATGCTGTTGAATATAATAACGACGCCAATAGGGAGAAATTCCAAGAAGCTTTAAATGTTAGTTTATCGTTCAATTTTTTCGCTTCCATACTCATTTTTATTGCGATGATAACCTTAGGTTATTTTTCCGAGTTAGTATTCAATACCACACCAGAAGCGAATCAGTTCGCGTTACCGCTATTCATTTTAGCCGCCATTAACGCCTTACTATTAACAACTGATGCCGTTCCGCAGAATTTACTTATTGCCAACAAACATTTTCACAGTAGAAACACATTTCAATTCATTTTTTTATTGCTCAACCTTGCATTACTTTTAACTATTCAGTTTGGGAATGCAATATCGATTATCACATTTGCAACTTGCACCACATTACTAACCGCTTTTACATTATTGGCCGATGTATATTTAGTATATAAAAAACGGTTAACAGCAATGATTAAAATATCGTTAATTTTTGGACGCAAATTGCTTAACAATCGGTACACAGGATATTCATTACAAGTGTTTGGATTGGCGCTTGTTAGTTTTCTTGCCGTACAGGCAGACCGTATTATTATTGCAGGAGTACTCGATGTTGCAGCAGTTACCGTTTATACAATCATCACCAAACCATATTTTGTTTTGCGTGGTATTATAGCTATTTCATTTCCCGTAATTCAACCAACACTAAATAAATTAAATCTCGAAACAACCAAAGAAAATTTTGCAAAGTTTACTGGCAAAATTATACGAACAGGCTTTCTTGTAATGTTGGGAGTTACACTAATAGCAAGTATATTTTATGATAACGTTTTAACACTCTGGCTAGGAACCAGTGAATACAATTCTTTTATTATTTGGGGTATGCTTAGCCTTGTTACGCTTTGTATTACGATGTTATACAGCCCTTATTACAGAACACTAGTGCTTAGCAATCAAATAAAAATTATTCTAAATTTTTCGATTGTAAGTGTTATATGCAACGTTATTATAAGTATTATACTTTCAAATTATCTTGGTTTTCAAGGCGTTATAATTGGCACATTTATTCAAATTATAGCTGAATGTATTTTCTCATATAAATGGTTCGTCTCTAAACTAAAGCCTTACAACAGAAACATATTTAACTTAAAGTTTATTGGAACCTCAGCAGCACTTATTTTAATTACATTAATTTTCGCCTACTTTTCATCAAACTTTTCTGGCAAGTTATTATTCGATAGTATTTATTTTGTTTTATTAACGGCTATTGTATCAACAATAGTTTATGCGTTTATTAAGCATGAAAATGTGTTTGCACAATTTAGCCCTGCAAATGACATTAATACAATAAATGATGTGAAATGACAATTGGATTAATGTTAACATTTTTCGATTTTAGAAGTGATGTGAGAGCATTAATTAAGGCAATTTGCCTAAACCATGAAGTTGTGGTATTTATTCGAGCTGAACATGAAAGTAAAATTAAACGCTTTCTTATACCTGGAATGACCTATCGTTTGATAGATGAACAATTACCCGGAATTTCGAATAAAATTGCTGTTAGAACATTTCATTTACTAAAGAAACTGCCATCGTCAAAACAGAATTACTATTTAATGGAAGGCTTCAAAGCGAATGGGCTGGCAGACGCTAAAATGCGGAAAAGGGCGAATAACATACTTAAAGCCCAATATTATTTACCACATTTTGTAAGTTATGATTCTTACTTAAATATGCTTCGGTATTCAGGCAAAACCGATTTAAGTGGAATAGATAAAATGTTGGCATTAACAGATATTTATGACGATCTTCTGTTGGCTAGACTAATTGATGAAAAAATTAAAACCGAGGTTTATGTTTACAGTTGGGACCATCCATGCAAGCATGTACGTTTCTCAAAGCGCGTTAATTATTTAGTTTGGAATGAAGAAATTAAAACAGATTTAATTAATTTACAGCAAATTTCAGCAAATACAATAAAGATCTTAGGTGCCACTCAACTTGGATTCATTCTTCAATACAAGGCAGTGCCTAAGGTTAATCAAAAAGTTGAAAAGTATTTCGTTTTTGGTTGTGGCATAGGAATTAAATCACTTGTAGAAGATGAAATAGATACTATTCTAAGTCTAGCAGATTGTATAAAAAAAACACATCGTGATTGCAAATTAATTGTTCGTCCTTATCCTCAAATGCATGACTGGAGTCCATACAATAGATTATTGGAGGAGCGTATTATAGAACTAGATAGCAGCTGCAAAAAAGCTGATTTAATAATAACTGAGGCAGATATATTATCGAAATTTGTAACCATAGAAAATGCTACTGCTTTTTTTCATTTAGGGACTACACTTGGGCTGGAAGCATGTTTTACCACTTGCCCTTCGTTTATAATTGATATTGATGCAAAGCAGACAAACCCATTTACCTTATACAATTTTACGCATCAATATCAGAATGAAAAATACCTAATAAATAACAATCCTTTGAACACAATTCGCTCTATTCGTCAATTAACCGAAACTTTAAGCGAATTGCCAAACAATAAGTATTTGGCCTCTAACAAACGCATTGCAAATCAATTTACTTCTCAAACCTTTGAAGCGCTTGCTAAAAAGCTATGTGAATCGTAAACTATATCAATACCATTAATAATTGACCAATAAATTGCGCGTGGCGTTTTTTCCATATGGGTTTCTTCAGGAAAATCCATACCAAAATCAAATTATTGCTGGGTTAGAAGCAAATGAAGTTGAAGTAATTAAAATACCTGGAAAAAAATTCTTTCCCTTACTACAACTTATTAAATACAATCCTGATATTGTGCATATATTTTGGCCACATGATTTTTATATTGGGAAAAACAGCGGTACCACCATTATTAAAAGAGCTATGCTCACTTGCACTTTACCAATATTAAAAAGGTATACATCGGTTTACTCAGCAGATAACCTTGTTTCACATGACAGTGAAACAATATCAGAAAAAACTGAAAAGATATGGATAGCCAAAATATTAAAAAAATGTAGAGGGATTATCTATATGAGTAAAGCAGCTAGTGAATTGTATCAAAATTTCTATACAGCGCTACCTAAAAATAAATTAATAATTTCGCATGTTAACTTCAATAGTAATTATCCCAATAATTTAAGTTTATACACTTGCCGAAAGCTACTCTCGTTAAAGGACGAAACTGTATTTTGTATTTTTGGACGCATTCATCCTTATAAAGGCGTGTTGGGAATAATTAACGCGTTTAAGCAATTAAAAAACACTGACGTTGTGTTACTTATCGTTGGAAAATGCAGTTCAGCCGACTACTATCAGCAAATTATTACCGCATGTGGCAATCTATTTCAAAATAGGATTCGCGTTGTAAATGAATTTATCCCGAATTCAGACGTACAATTATATCTAAATGCCTCTGATTATTTATTATTAAATTATGTTGATACGCCATTAAATCCAGGCTCTGCTATTATTGCTGAAACGTTTAACATCCCTGTTATTGCGCCTGAAACCTCAGTTTTAAAAGAGATAGTTGGAAAACCAGGCAATTACTTTTTTTTACAAAACAATACAGCATCGTTACAAAAAATAATGGAAGAAGTGTGCCAAATAGAGCAAAATCGATCGTTACGATCAACAGTCAATACCGAATCAGATCCCAAAATTATAGGTAAAAAATTAAAGGAGTTTTATTTATCACTATTACAGAAAGTTCATTGATAGGCATTCAATCAAATAAAATAAATCGCGAAAATATTGAATTTTGAAGCTTAAACATTATATACTATTAACATTCGCCATTGCAATTGAGAGTTGGTTTATACTCCAATATGCATCGGACAAACGTGACAACGAAAATTGGATTGCACCATATTTATCTGCGGCTGCAAATTTATCAATAGGTGGAGAATTTATGATTGACGAAGCAGAAGTAATTTCTTTTAAAGAACTACCTGTAAATCAATACTACGGTTATCATTTTTCTAAATCCGAACAATTAACTTATTACAATCATAATCCCATTGGGTTCGCATACATTATAAGGCTTTCAACCTTTATATTCCCTTTTTTAGGAGACACCTATGCACTGCTGCTATTACAAGTACTAGTGCATATCGGATTAAGCATCTTGTTGCTTAAAACGATTAACAATAAAATTTTTAGCCTGCTATTTATTCTTATTTATGCGCTAAATCCCATCGTCATTAATATTGTGACACTTAATTTCTATTATTACTGGCAATGCATTCCAGGTTTTATTTTATTGTATTGTATTGCTGCTAAACATTTAAATAAGTATACTATTTTAATATTAACAATTCTGCTTTTAGCAGCAACTTTAGCAAGACCTACAATAATACTCTTAAGTTTTGGAATACTAATATTGTATTTCCGATATCTACCAAAGGCTTTTGCTGCAGTACTTAGCACTACCACTATTGCACTTTTCATATTCATTAATAAACCAATGGAAAAAAATATATGGCATACAATTTATGTTGGCTTAGGGGCATATCCTAACGAATATGCAACTACAATGTCTGATAATTATGGCTACAACCTCTACGAAGCTAAAACTGGCATAAAGTTAAATGCAAGTGTTGGTGGTAATTATTACGAAACTGAAACTATACATGAATATAAAGAAATTACAAAAGCAACCGTAATTAAAATATTTAAGGAGAATCCGCTCATTTTTATAAAAGCTGCAATGCTAAATTGCCTACAATGCTTTTCACCAGGCTATATCAACCTAGGTATACAATGGCTAAATATTTTAGTTGCTGCAATTGGATGTATTTTTATGGTTCTATTATTAAAGGCTAAGCAATATTACATTTTTTTGGGAATCGCTTTATATGCAGGGACATTTTGTTTATACTACCCACCAATTCAAATATATTTATTTGGCGCCTATGTGTTGTTAGCATTTGGTTTTTATAACATACTGACCTATTTCTTTCCCAATAAGACTATACCAATACGCATTTACCGTTTATAACAATTTTTACAATCAAAAAGAAAAATAAATTATTGTATATCAGCTCCAATGATGGATCAGATATGCGCATAAACAAGGAACTAAAAAGCTTGTCTAAAGCATTTGAGATAACTTTTATTGGCTCTGGTATTAGTAATCATGACTGCTATGGGAAAACATTTTGCAAGTATTTTTACTTAATAGATGGGAAACGAAATAATCCGTTAACCATTATAAAACAAACATTACTAGTAGCCAGGCTATTATTTAAGAAATTTGATTCCATTCATATTATTAATGAACAATTAATGATATTTTATTATCCATTATTATTTAGACAACATGTAGTATTAGATATTTTTGATTCAATATTTCTTATGAAAAATCAAAGTAATAATAATCTATTACTCTTGAAACGCATTATTTATGCCCCTGTAGCCAAAATATTAGTTACCGACCAAAATAGGAAAGCGCTAATGCCAGCATTCACGCATCATAAAATACACATTCTCGAAAACTTCCCCAATATTTTTAATGGGATTATAAAACAAAACAATAGTCGGGAGCCATTAACAATATTATATAATGGTTGGCTAGGTAAATACAGGGGAACCGATGTGGTTAATAAAATACTTTCTGTAGATGATAAAATCCGGGTAATTATGGCAGGATGGTTTGCAGATGACGAATCACGAAAACTTGCAATGCATCCTCAAGTCGAATACAAAGGAATAATGAGGCAAGAAGAAGCATTAACTATTGCTGCGCATGATGCCGATTATATACTTTGTGTTTATGCACCAAATAGCGAAAACAATATAAATGCGAGCCCTAATAAGATTTACGATGCCATTCAAACAAGGAAACCACTGATAACCAATAAAGAAATTAAAGTTTCAAAATTTGTAAAGGACAATAATTTAGGGATAGTTATTGAAGATTATAACAATTTTGACAGTGTACAGTTAATTAAAGATTTATACACTTTAAAAAATTCATTTAACTTCAATGAAAATCTAATTAAGCAATACACTTGGGAAAATATAGAAGGTGAATTGTTAAACGCACATATGGTATGAAAATTTTATTTTGCACAAATGCATTTGAAGTGGTGTCAAATGGGCCAGCAAAATTTGCGCAATTATTGTTAAATATTAATGACATATATGCTCAACATCAAATTAGAATTCTAACGGAGGATATTACCACTGCTATACCAGGTTTAGTTTATCATCAAAATGTTGGTATTCCCAATTTTTTAAAACCATTAGGTATGTTTATTAGAATGTTTCGCTACCACAAAACAGCAATGCAAATTAGGAAAAACGATTACAAATTCGATGTATTGGTTTACAATAATGCGATTGTAGGATTGCGCAGTGGAATTAGCTTTGGTAATACAATTGGTTTTATAAATGACGACAATAACGCTGCTGTTTCTTGGAAAAATGCATTAACCAAAATGCAATGGAAAAAATCCCATATATTCTTCTTAGTTGAAATGCTAACTTCCCACGTTTTAAAAAAAACTATAGCCAACTCTCAATATTTAAAAACTTACTTAATAAAAAGATATAATATACCTGAAAATAAAATTTCCTATTTATATAAGGCAATCGAGCTCGAACCTTCAATAACAAAGCGTGTGAACAGCGTAACACATGTGCTCTTTGTTAAAAATGATTACAAAAGAGGAGGCCTTTTTATTTTAATAGACACACTTAAACTTTTGAAAACCGAAGTTGAGTTAACAATTATTGGACCACCCGAAACAGCAAAAAATGAAATCATTGCTTATGCCAACTCTGATAAAATAAAATGTAATTTTAAAGGTATAGTACCTCAAGCTGAAGTATATGAACAAATGCGTTTAGCGGATATTTTTTGTGTGCCTTCACTGCAAGAAGGCTTAGGAGTAGCCAATATTGAAGCGATGGCATTTGGTTGCAGTGTAATTTCAACCAATACGGGTGGAATACCGGAGGTATTGGATTATGGCAGAAATGGTTGGCTAGCAATTCCAAATAATATCCAAAGTCTATTCGAAGCATTTCAATCATACTTTAATGAACCGGAAATAAGTGAACAGAAAAAAATAAATGCCATTCAATTTATTGAAAAATTCAAATTAACAACCGTTTTAGCTTTATTCATACAATTAATGGAAGAGCATGAATAATCGTGACCAAGCATTAAGGAAAATATACTATAACAGTGATTTCGTGCTTCTAAACGTAAATGCTTTCCTAGTTATAATTGGATACGCTTTTGCTGTTTACACCAATTTAGGCTCAGTGGATTTCATGAAGATTGTAAAGAGTTTCTTTATTGTATTCTCCATTATTGCATTATTCAAAAACATGCAGCTTAACAAAAGTCCTTTCCCTTCGCCTACTTTTCTTTTTATACTAATATTTTCTTTCTGGGTATTTTTAATGTCATTCTTTTCCGAGAATATTGGCTACAGTATATCCAAAGCAATGAATTTTTTAATTCCGCTAATTTATGTTTATATAGCAATGCACAATTTATTAAATAAATTCAGCGCGAATGATTTAGTGAAGGCATTTTTAAGAAGCTTTAATCTAATTTATGCGATTCCAATCTTATTGTTTTTATTAACAGGAGCAGGCTTTTCACAAACAAATATTTACGGACAAGGTGGTAAAGAGGGTCAGTTTTTCGTAAGTAATCAATATGGCTGGGCGTGTTCAATGTTTATTATATCAAGCGTTGATTTGTGGTTAAATACAAAATTTAACAATTTATACAAGATTTTTTTAGTTAGCACAGTTGCTGCTGCATTATACCTGGTGCTTATTTCAGGCAACAGAGCCGCTTGGTTAGCCATCGGGCTCGCACTTCTAATCTTTATCCTGCGTTTAAAAAACATAAGAATCGATTTTAAAATTATCATATCTATTATACCAATTGTAGCCATTATATGGTTTTACCAATTGCCTGAATCATCTCTTATGATAAGAATAAATGATACCGAAACACAACTTGAAGGAGGTGAAGCGAGATTTAATACGGCAAAATTAGCCATCTCAGCATTTAACGACGATAAAACGCTTTGGTTTACAGGTGCGGGTATGTTCAACTATGAAAAAATTATACATGGTGACGGACTTGGTGATTTCCACAACTCTTATTTGGAAGTGCTATTTGGGGGAGGAATAATACTATTTCTAATGTTTTTGAACTTCATGGTATTTCGACCTCTTTATTACTATGCAAAACATTACTCCAAATATTATCTAATAATAACGCCAATTCTTGTCATACCCTTTTTTGAAAGCAATCTCACAGGCGGTCAGTTTTTATTCTTTCCTTGGTTCATTTTCATGTTGCTATTTAATATACCACCTGAGTTCGATAAAGCAAGATTGGCAAATAAAGAAAAGGAAAATATTTCCAAATTTAAATTCAAATAATAGATGTTAAAAATACTAATAGTAATAGGAACTAGACCGGAGGCAATTAAAATGGCATCTGTAATTAATTCCTTAAAAGCTAATAAAGGTATTAATCTCGAAGTATGCGTAACTGGCCAGCATAGAAGCATGCTTGATCAAGTACTCGTGTTTTTTAAAATCAATGTCGATTATGATCTTGATATTATGCAGGCAAATCAAACATTAAACAGTACGACTGGCAAAATAATATTATCAATGGACAAAGTTTTAGATACAAGCAGTCCCGATATTTTACTTGTTCACGGAGATACAAACACATCGTTTACGGCAGCACTTGCAGCATTTCATAAGAAAATACCGATTGCACATATTGAAGCCGGATTACGAAGTGGTAACATCCAATTACCATTTCCTGAAGAAGGTTACAGAACATTGATTACAAAAATTGCTTCCATACATTTTGCGCCAACAAAACAAAATGTAAACAACCTATTGAACGAAGGCGTTAAAAAAAACAATATTATTAAAACTGGCAATACGGTAATTGACAGCCTTTTATACACGGCAAAATCCATTACTGGTTTCTCTGAAAATATAAAAAATGAATCGTTAATAACTTGCCTGCAATCAGGCTCAAAGATAATTCTCGTTACAGGCCATCGTCGTGAAAACCTTGGACAAGGCTTGTTAAACATTTGTACTGCATTAAAAAATATTGCTAAATCAAACCCAGATGTAACCATAATTTATCCAGTTCATTTGAATCCGCGAGTAAAAGAACCAGTGACAAGGTTATTGGGGAAACAAAAAAACATATTGCTAACCGACCCTTTATCTTATCCTGATTTTGTATACCTAATGAAAAGCTCATTCCTATTACTAACCGATTCGGGTGGCATTCAAGAAGAAGGGCCATCACTTGGTAAGCCAGTATTGGTAATGCGTGACGTAACAGAACGTCCAGAGGCTATTGAAGCAGGAACCGTTAAATTGGTAGGCACAAGTCGCATAAAAATTGAAAATACTGTTCAAAAATTATTGAATTCGCCCAAGCATTATGCGCAAATGGCAAAACGAACAAATCCCTACGGCGATGGTAAGGCTGCAGCACGTATAACAAATTGGCTTTTAAAAAATGCTTCTAAAATTAAAAAATTAAAGCAGGTATGAAACAATTAATTCAGCACCTTAAAACTGGTGAAACAATAATAGAAGAAGTACCATCTCCCGCCTTACCGCCAGGATATGTATTAATTCGCACTGTAAAAAGTTTAATTTCAACTGGTACCGAAAAGATGCTTGTTGAATTTAGTAAAGCAAGCTTAATTACAAAAGCAAGGCAAAACCCTGAGCGTGTTGCACAAGTGTTAGATAAAATAAAAACTGATGGCTTGTTTCCAACAATTGAAGCAGTTTTTAGGCGGCTCGACGAGCCATTACCCTTAGGGTATTGTAATGTAGGAACCATAGTTGAAATTGGTGATGGCGTAACAGAATTCAAAATTGGAGATCGTGTGGCAAGCAATGGAGTGCATGCCGAATTTGTTGCCGTACCAAAAAACTTGGTAGCACTTATACCTGAAACAGTTAGTGATGAAATGGCAACATTTACTGTTGTGAGCTCAATTGGACTACAAGCAATAAGAATTGCAAAGCCAGAATTTGGAGATTCAGTTGTAGTTATTGGATTAGGTTTAATTGGCTTGTTAACATGTCAATTGGCTATATCGAACGGCTGTAAAGTAATTGCTTTTGATATTGATGATGCCAAAATTAACATTGCCCGAAAACTTAACATAGATGCCTATCATTCAGAAAACGATGATATTATCGGAATAGTAAATAGGAGAACAAATAATTCTGGTGCTGATATAGTATTAATTGCAGCTTCTGCTAAAAATGACGACATTATTAATACCTCAGCCCGAATTGCACGCAAACTTGGGAAAATTGTATTAATCGGTGTAATTAATTTGAATATTGACCGGTCCGAATTTTATAAAAAAGAAATACATTTTCAAGTATCATGCTCCTATGGTCCTGGTAGGTATGATGAAAGCTACGAGCAAAAAGGAATTGATTATCCTTATGCCTATGTTAGGTGGACAGTAAAACGAAATTTTGAAACAGTACTACAATGCATGCTCAATGGTTCATTGCAAACTGAATTACTCATTTCTAACAGTGTTCCATTTAGCGATGCACCAAAAATATATTCAAACATTTCTAGCAATAAAGCAATTGCCACTATTCTGAATTATAGTGAAGAAATAACACCAGCGCGTCAATTTAATTTAAACAACACTTCAATTACAACTAATAAGCCAACTGTGGCAATAATTGGAGCGGGTATTTATACTAAGTTAACTTTATTGCCTGCTTTGGAACACAGCGGTTTTACAATTAAATACATTGCTTCAAATGATGGCTTAAACGCCGCATTGCTTGCCAAAAAATATAAAATACATAACGCAGTAACAGATAATAATATCATCTTCAACGACAAAGATGTAGATTTAGTTATTATAGCAACCAGACACGACTCACATGCGTTACTTACTGCTCAAGCATTAGCAAATAAAAAACACGTTTTTGTAGAAAAACCGCTTGCGCTAAATGTACAAGACCTTGAAAAAATAGCAACTAATTATGCTGCCAATAAAATTTCATTGCTATTTGTTGGATTTAACAGAAGGCATGCTCCATTATCGATAAAAGCCAAATCACTTTTGCCAAAAAACATGGTAATGAATATAAACATTACGGTAAATGCAGGAGCACTCTTACCTAACCATTGGCTGTTTGACGAAACAATTGGTGGCGGAAGAATAATTGGCGAAGCTTGTCACTTTTTTGATCTCATGTGCTATTTTACTGGAAGCAGCATTAAAACAGTTTATGCATCGTCAGCCTCGGCAAGCAACAATATTGAAAATGTAATTGCACATTTAACATTTTCTAATGGAAGTCATGGAACAATTTCATATTTTGCCAATGGAA
>Ga0163144_10000832_pt1 | contig 73318 bp, 62 predicted proteins | sample OliLak19BULKMAT1_FD_123175 | JGI IMG/M metagenome (GOLD analysis project Ga0163144, IMG submission 123175) | Freshwater microbial mat bacterial communities from Lake Vanda, McMurdo Dry Valleys, Antarctica - Oligotrophic Lake LV.19.BULKMAT1 | ecosystem: Environmental > Aquatic > Freshwater >... | reverse complement strand
CAAGACAATGAGGCGAATAAGGTCATCCACATGCACTAAGGGCGCGTTACCGCTACCATCCCCCAAAAAGATGAGGGGTTTACGGCGTGCTACGGTAAACATGGTGCGCGTCCATAAGCCCGACCCTGCACCATAGATACCACCGGGGCGCACAATAGCAAACGATAACCCTGTAGATGCACTCACGCTTTGTAGGGCTTCTTCGGCGCGTGTTTTCGTAATGCTATACGGCTCATTAGAGGGTGAGAGGGGCGTTTCTTCTGTGATGATGCCACGCACACCATAGCCATATGCTGCCAAACTGCTGATGTGTACCAAACGCGACACGCCCACACGGGCGCACGCTTCGGCAATGTTTCGTGTGCCGTCTACATTTACTTGGGTTTGTTCGGCGAGGTTGCCATACGACACCGCCACATGAAACACTACATCACAGCCTTTAACCGCTCGGTCTAGCGTTTGGGGCTGGGTGATGTCGCCCGTCACTTGGGTGAGGTTGGGCAAGTCTTTGATGTCGCGGTCGCGGTTAGGACGGCGCACTAGTGCTTTTACTTGTGCGCCTTCTGCGATGAGATATTTAACGAGCGCACCGCCTAAAAAGCCAGTTGCACCCGTTACAAGAACAGTTTTGCCCGTATAGGATGCCATCTTAAGAGGATGACGCGCCTTCACGTGCCTGAATTTGCTCTAGGATACGCACTAATTCAGGGTAGGGTTGCGCCCCAGAAATGTAGTATTTTTCGCTAAACAGCAAAGCTGGCACACCCGAAAACTCTAGTTGTTGGGCGGTGTGTAAATCAATATCAACGGCTTGCATGTATTCAGGCGTAGACAGGGCTTCTGAAAAGGCTTGACGGTCTATGCCAATGCTTTCAGCGACTTCTAACAGCACTTGGTCATCATCAAGACGTTTGGTATTGTGCCAATAGGCTTTGAAGGTGGCATCATGGTAGACATCGCCCTTGCCCAAAGATTCGGCATATTTAAAGCCAATGTGAGCGCGGTGCGTGTTAACATCCCAATCGCCCATGGTTAGCGAAACATCATAGTGGGTTTTTGCCATCGCTTCCAATTGCTCAAAAGAGCTAAGGATGCGTTGCTTATAGGTTTCTGAAATGCGAGGCGCACCCGTAGGACGCAGTTCAAAGGCGTGCCATGTGACGGTGATATTGTGTGATTCTTGCAGGCGTTTGACGCTAGAAGCTGCCAAAAAGCACCAGGGACACACAAAATCTGACCAAACATCCAAATGAATTTGAGGGCTACTCATTAAACGCTATCCGTTTCTCTAAGGTAATTTATCTTTATCAAGACACACTATCAGCCACCGAACTTACGGGTGAAAAAACATCATCATCCCTAAACTGCATCTCATACAGCTTGGCATAAAGCCCTGCCCTTGCCATGAGTTCTTCGTGTGTGCCTAATTCTACAATTTGCCCCTTATCCAGTACGGCAATGCGATGTGCGACACGAATAGTGCTAAGGCGATGCGCGATAATGAGCGTGGTGCGATTTTGCATGAGGCGAGCCAGGGCTTCTTGTACCAAATGTTCGCTTTCGTTGTCTAGGCTACTGGTGGCTTCGTCCAAAAGCAGAACACGTGGGTCTTTAAGAATGGCGCGTGCAATCGAAATTCGTTGGCGTTGCCCACCACTTAGCCGAATCCCGCGCTCTCCTACCAATGTTTCGTATTGGTCGGGCAACTCCATAATAAAGTCATGGGCATTTGCACCCCGCGCTGCTTCTATCACTTCTTCTTGGGTGGCTTCTAAACGTCCATAGAGGATGTTCTCGCGGATGCTACCGCCAAAGAGCAAGGTTTCTTGTGGCACTATGCCCACTTGTTGGCGCAGGCTGGCTTGTGTTACGTCACGTAAGTTAAAGCCATCAATTTTGATGATACCCTGCGTGGGGTCATAGAAACGCGGTATTAGGTTAAAGATGGTGCTTTTGCCTGCGCCACTGGGACCCACTAATGCCACAATTTCACCCTCTTTTACGTCAAGGCTGATGTTCTTTAGCACGTCTTGGCGAGCGTCATAGCTAAAGGTAGCCTCTTGAATGGTGATTTGCCCTTTAATAGGGGGCAGGGTTTGGGCATTAGGCACATCTTTTACGCTGGATTGCGTGTCCATCAGCTCGAATACGCGCTTCGTTGCGCCTGTTGCTTCTCTAAAGCCACTGTATAAGCCAATGAGTGTGGCAAAACTGCCTGCCACTGTTAGACCATACACCAAGAAAGCAATCAGTTGTCCGCCTGTTAAACGCCCTTCTAGCACTTCGCGTCCACCAAACCATAAAATAAGCGACAAGCCTCCAAACGCCATAAACGCAATGATGGGCCCAAAGACCGACCTAACACGCAATAGGCGGACTGCTGCGTTAAAAGCTCGTTCGATGGCGTTGCTATAGCGTTTTACTTCGTAGGGTTCGCGGGCAAAACTTTTTACTTCGCGGATGTTTTGTAACACTTCCTCGCCTACTACGCTTGCGCCTGCAATTTCGTCTTGTACTTCGGTGCTGATGCGTTGTAAGTACAGCCCAAATACCCCGCCAATTGCCATGATGACAGGCAACATGATAATGATAAAGGACGTTAAACGCCAATTTAGCACTACCATGATGATGATTGCACCGGTAGCCGTTAGCCCTTGCTGAAGCAATTGAGCGATATTGGTAGTCAGTGCGCCCCGCATGACAGTAACATCACTGCTCATACGGCTAACAAGTTCGCCAACGCGCCGTTGCACAAAGAAATCGAGTGATAGCGTTTGTAAATGCGAGTATAAATCAAGGCGAAGGTTAGTAACTACTCGTTCACCAATATAGTTAAGCTGATAGTTTTCTACAAACCCGGTGACAGAGCGAATGAGAAAGACAATGAGCAAGCCAAAAGTAATAGTATCTAAGAGGTTGACGTTGCCATCTTGTAACACAGAATCAAGGACACCCTGAATAACGGCAGGGAACACCAAACCCAATGCTGCGCTGGCTACAGAAGCCGTAATTGCTAAGGCGAGGCGAGCTTTGTGGGGGGCTAAATAGCTAATCATTCTGCGCCATTGCAGGGGCGTATTGGGAACTTCGGGTTCATCTTCAGGCTTTTTGCGACGACGTAGAAATCCCATAGGGTGACGACCTTTCTCGATGGGGTGAGGGGCTAGAAGCACGTCGCTTTCTAGCGTTTAATAGGTATACGGTTTAAGGATAGAGGAGTTTCATAAGGTTTGTGTTAGACAGGGCTTTATCTTCCCTCAATGGTGCGCTCTACGGCTTCTAACGCCAGTTTGGGGAAGTAACTGGTGTTCCAAATGCCATAGCGGTTAATCTCGCTCATTTCGGCGGGACAAGCGGGTTCTTGGCAAGTCACGCTAGTGGGATAGTCAAATGCCATATAAATGAGCCACCCTGCAAGCTGATTGGTGCTGACTTCGCCAAATGCTTGATACAGCAGGTTACGTTGTGCGGTTTCATCAAGTGAGAAGGTGCTATAGCCAATGGCAGAGAGCAATATGGGCTTGTTTCGCACTTGGTCACGTAAAATAGCAATGGCTTGGCGCAACGGTTCATATTCGCCATAGTGCTGAAAACTAACGAAATCGACAAAGGGCGCGGTGGCAACGCTATCTTCCCACCATCCTGCTGTAATAAGGTGATTAGGGTCACTTTGGCGCACAATGAACGCCATTTCTGCCAGCCAAGAAAGCACAGTAGCAGGCGTAAAGTCGCTGTTGCGATAGTCTAAATCGCCCTTGTCGCGTAAGTCCCACGCGAGGATGCTTGGCTCATCTTGATAACGACTTACAATAAAGCGCGTTTGTTCGGCAATGTAGTCGGGCTGGCTGTATAGCACGCTGGTATTAGGGTCATGATGAAGCACCACAATGAGCTTAACGCCTTTTTCACTGATGGCTTTGATGATGTTGTCTAAGCGTGTCATATTTTGTACAAATGGCACCGCCCCATTGCCATAACAGATAAACATGTCTTGATAGCGGATGAACACGCGCAAGGTGTTAAAGCCACTGCGCTGAATAATGTCCATTTCGGCATCTACAACGCTCACTTCGGTTTCAGTAAGGAACTTCCAAAAGGGTGTGTTTCTGGGGTAGTAGTTTAGCCCATACACTATAAAAGGTGCGCCCTCTAGGACAAGTTGTGTGCCTGTAGCTTGCACAAATGCGCCCTCGCTGGGGGTGTATTGGGGTAGGAGCTTAAGTGCATCGGATACTTTTTTATCGTCGCAACGTTCTAACAGGGGGGATTGTGTGGTGTCTGTTGCTTCGGGTGATGGCGTGATGTTCTCTGTGCTGGGGCGTGCTGTTACCGCCGTTACATTTGCCACGCGCGGTGGCGTAACAGGGACGCACGCTATTGCCAAGACCCCCAATAAAAAAAGTGTTAAGAGGCGCATCATGATGACTGCATCATACTAATGACCACCCCCTGCGTATCAAGGGGGACAATCATTACACGCGAGGGGATGTCTAGGTTATTGAAGGCGTTCTCTATCACTTCGGCAATGCGGTCTAGGGCGCGATGTGCTAAGAAAACCATTGCCGTACCGCCACCACTGGTCATTACGCCTAGTGCGCCCGCCAAACGCGCTACTTCGGTAACGTGGGCAAAGCCTCCAATGCGCTTACTGACTTCGGGCAAGTAAACCGTGTCATCTATCATCTGAGATAGTAAGTGCAGGTCACCTTTTTTGAACGCCTCTAAAAACAAAGGAAAGCGCGCTAACGTTTGGATGACATCGGGAGTGTTAATTTTTTCGGGATAGGGGGGTGGTTGATACCCTTCAATGCGCGGAATGGCTAAAATTACTTTGAACGCGCTAAGGTCAAGATTGCGGTACATCAGTTCACCCTCTGGCGTATAGAGATAAGTCGTTAGCCCGCCTAGCATGGTGGCGATTGCATTTTGGGGCTTTTGGCTAATTTGGCTGGCAAATTGCACCAGTTCTTCACGGCGATATAGGTTGCCTAGCAGGTTATTTGCACCCAACACACCTGCTACGGTAAACGCCACATCCGCGCCTAACCCCACATTGAGGGGAATGTCGTTGTGAATTTTGATGGTGATGCCTAATGGAGCGCGTTCTTCACGCTGAAAGAGGCGCATCATGGCTAAGATGACGGGGTGGCGTACTGCAAGCGCATATTCGCCTGCACCCTCACCCGAAGGCTCTACGACCAATTTCTCATCGTTACGTGGGCTAATTTCCACTTGGGTATATAAGCCGATGGCTAAGCCCAAATGCCCAATGCCAATGCCAAAATCTGAGAGCGTGGCGGGAAGGCGTATCTTTATCTTTTGCATGACATTATTGCTCCATTGATGGCAAAACAAACGTAAAGGTACTGCCTTCGTTAAGGTGGCTAACCACCCATAAATCACCACCCTGACGCTTGATGATGGTTTTGGCAATGGTTAAGCCCAAGCCGCCACCGCTAATTTCTGTTACACGCTCATCTCTTGAGCGATACATGCGGTCAAAAATAAGCTCTTGCTCGTTATCGGCAATGCCAATGCCCCTATCTGCCACACTACAGTAAAGCTCGGCTTCATCACCCCATGCGTGTATGACCACATTTTGCTCTGGCATAGAGTATAGAATGGCGTTACGGAGCAATTCGGTAATGACCATTTGTAAGCGTTGGGGGTCACCCATCACCACAGGCAATGGCACTTGCACAGAAGAAACAATGCCCACGTTTTGCTTTTTAGCAAGGTCGGTAAGTTCATTGATGGTTTTGTTAATCACTTCATCCAGGCGTACAGGCAAATGCTGAAGGGGCATTCCTGCTTCTATCCACGCTAAGTCCACCAATGACACTAGCATTTCATGGATTTTTGCGGTGGTTTGGCGTGCGCGTAACAAGAACTTCTTTTGTAAGTCACCCAAATCGCCCGACTTTAGCACCAAGTCTAAAAAACCGAGTGTTGCTGAGAGAGGATTGCGTAGGTCGTGGGCAATGGTGCGTGTTAGGTTTTCACGGCGGTTTTCCAGGTCACGCTTTTCTGTAATGTCTTGCAAGAGTACCATGCGCTCGCCTGTAACGAGGGTGCTGGCAATGCCTTGTGCTAGTCTGCGTCGTGGCAAACGAACTTCTGCTTTTTGCTGGTCTTCACGCTCAAAAAGGTGAATGAGGGCGGGGTTTTTGCTAAAACTGTGTGTGGCAATTTCGCCCAATAGCTCCTCTGGTGTTAAGCTAAGCATGGCGGCTGCTGCGGGGTTTACCACACACAGCACGCCTTTTTCGTCAGCCACTAACACGCCATCGGACGTGCTTCGCAGAAGGAACTCATAAGGGGCAGACATACACGCTTAATCTTCGTGGTCAACGCTGATGGTAACGCGCTTAGAAACCATAGGTGGAAGTGAAATGCGCGTTTCTTCGGGCTTAATAACGGTTGCTTTGGGGGCGGGGTCTGTGATGAGTTGCGCGTCCCACTCGCTGCCATCAAGCGTTACGCTGTAACCCGAAGGAAACTTAATTGCCAATGATTTGCTACTGCGCTTAATGCTTACGCCATGTTGCTTTAGCGTAATGGCTTTGTGCCACGCAAACACGGGGCTAACGCGCACACTCTTAGAGGATAGTACCCATACCCCTAGCGCACTAAACAGCAAACTAAGGGGCAAAATGCCTGATAAGTGGTCACTTTCGCCTAGCCCCTTGACTTCTTCGATGTGGTAATACTGCGAGAAGGCTTGCTCTGTTTTGAAAACCTGCGTTTGCACGCTGAGAAGGCTCTTTAGTAAGTCGTTGGCATGTTTTAACTGTCCCTGTGCAAGAAGTGCTTCGCCAAAGCGCGTGTTCCAATACAGCCACACGCCATCAATGCCGTTAGGGTTGGCAAGCGTTTGTGGAGTATGTTGTGCGGAAAGCATGCTAACCCCATTTTTACGCCAAAAGTGCTTCTTGTCCGTCAATACGTTTAAGAGGGTGTTGGCGTTGGGTTGTGTTGTCCATAATGGTATGAGGGCATTAAGGTCTAGTGCATCTAAGCCGACTGTCATCACACCTATTTTATAGACACGGCTTAACCCTTCGGCTTTTACGCGGTCAAGGTCTGCATAAACGTGCTGTGTGGTAGCGAAGCCTTGCCTTCCTTGCCAACGAAACGCGGATGCGGGCAAGTCTTCGGTAACGGGCTTGCCATCTGTACTTGTGCCATTGAGCGTCAGGGTTGCGCTAGGGGTGTGGTTTACGCCCCCCTTAATGCTGACGATAAGGCGGGAAGGGGCGGGTGGCTTTGTGCCAACGAAGTGTTCTTGGTCGCCTGCGCCATCTTCTAAGAGGGCGGTAGCCGAAGGCGTAGTGTGTGTGTCACGGTCACGATAAACGTAACGCGTGCTATTCCACAATTGTGCTAAGGCATCTTTAGAGGCGTTTAGGCGTTTTTCTGTGTTGGCAACGGCTTTCTTGTCGTTAAGGATTTGTGCGATACGGTGTAAAGCATGCCATTCTTCGCTTAACAAGGCTTGCAGGTCGGGGGCTTCGGTTGTTTGTATATCAGTGCCTTGCCCCCATTCTTGCGTGCTAAATGTGGGGAAGAATGGATACCCCATTTGTGTTGTTTCTGGATATTCGGGCAAGCCATCGTTGTCTTTGTCTTGCGAGTACCACTTTTCAGTGAAGGCAATGAGCTTGGGCAACACCTCTTTTAAGAAGGCAATATTTTGAGTGTTTTCATAAATGCGCCATGCCAACTGTGCTAAAAACGGTGGGCATAGCACGCCCGTTTTTTGCCCTGTGGGGCTTGGACGTAGTTCAATAAAGCCATCACTGGTTTGGGTGGCAAGGTAATTTAGGAGGATGCCTTCTGCAATGCGTGGCTCAACCGTTGCGATAACAGGCGCAATAAGCCATGCTAAGAAAGGGTCTTGACCGTTCCAACTACGGGGGTAATCTGTGCCATTGCCTCTTGCGCTCCAGCCGTATTCGGGCAAGCGATGTGCCACAGGGATGCCGTGTGGTAAAACACCAGAGGGCGATAAAAAGGCTTGTGTGACACGCAAAAAGGACAATTCAACTAACTCATCAAGGGCTTTATCGCCCAGTGAAACATCCAGCAATCCAAACGATGCAAGTTCAATTGCTTTAATGTGAGTTGCCCAAGAGGTACTTAGCCATTGTTGGCAGTTGTCTAGTGATTGTTTGATGGTTTCTTGGCTACACAGCACCCAACGAAGGTTCTGTTTTGCATTGGCATTAAGCGTTACAGTGAGGCTTACTTTAGAGGTGCTTAAAAGCGTTCCATTGGCGTGAAGGGCTTCGCCACCCTCCAATAAAAGGACGGGTTGCAAGTTGCCGATATTACCCACAGACAGCGCATGACGTTTTTTAGGAAGTGAGATAATGCCTTGTTTTTGCTCTTTTTCATCAGCAACGGCGTGTGCATATAACTCAAGACGTAGTGTAACAGGGGTGTTTGAGGTATTTTCGAGGGCGTATGACCCACCGATAGTTTGTGAGTTCATTGCCCATGTTTGAGAAAGCACACGCACATTAGACAACGGACTCATGGTAAGGGCGACATAGTTAGAAGCAACGTGCGTAACAAGGGGTGCTTCGTGATAGGTCGTTGCCTGATACACGGTTTGGTCACCATGTGTCCACATGGGCAACACACTCACGAGGTTGGCGCGTGCGCCATATTTTGTTTGCCACGCTACAGCAGGTGAGTCTCCTTGCCCTAGTCTTAAACGCCACACTTGGTCATCGGTGTAAGTGGTTGTTGTAAGGCGTGTGTCGGCTACAAGGTAAAGTGGAGGGCAATTTTCAGCGTTCCACTCACGGCGTGGCAAATGTTTCATAGAGTCTCATCCTTATTGGCTGTTGGTCACTTCCCAAGTCCACGCGCCTTCAATGAAGCGATAAATGCGACGGTCTAAATCTTCAATGACATGGTAACCAGACCCTGCCACAAATTCGCCTTCATTATTGACTGTACCGCCTGCGTGGTATTCATACCGTGTATTATAACCGAGTTCTTCGCTTAATGCCCAGCCGAGTGCATTACGAATTTCTGGGCGTTCACGCCAGAGCTTGCCAAAGCCACGTTCTGGCTGAAAGAGACCTGTGGGAGGCACAATAGATGGGTCTATTTCTTGCATACCCTCTGCAAAGAGGTCTTCAAATACCTGCCAAACACGCTTATCGTCGGCATCGGTGGTTAAAATCCACACTTGGTTAACGGGTTGAATCCAGAACATGCGCCCAAACTCGAAGGCTTGGTCGGCAACAAAAACTTGCCCAACAACAGGCGTTGGAAAAATATCTGGGGTGGCGGTAGGTACAATGGTCGGTGTGGTGCGTGCTGGAGGCGTGGTTGGTGTTTGGGCTGATTCTGTTTCTTCAGCAAGAACGGCTGCCGTTACAAACACTGTAACAGGAACTTCTCGCGTTACTTCCATGACAACTAGAGTGGGGGACATGGCTTGGCACGCGCCAAACACGAGTGTCATTAGCAAAATACCCATTAATCTTTTAAATCGCATCACTTGGTTTCTCTCATGATTATGTGTGAGTCATGCACATTGTATCAGAGGGGGCAATGAGGTCAATAGAGTGGGAAAAACCGTTGCGTAATCAGTGGTTAAAACTGCGCGTGTGAAAAGAGGGCTTATTCGGTAAAATAGGGCGCAGAACCCACACCATGTCAGCATTAGGAGAAACCGCTTATGGACGAACAAGAAGAGAGCTTGGGCTGCGCGCCCACAGGGGTCATTACAATTGCAGTAACGGGTGGCATTATCACGGCGTTGGTTGTGGTGATTATTGTGCTTGGTACATTGCTCATCCCCGCCTTATTGGGTGCAGTTTAGCGATAGCAGGATAGGGCATCTTCGGCTCTATCCTGTTTTACAGTGTCTAAAGAAAGTGATGTAAAGTATGACAGACCTTATCAGACCTACCGCCGTTACCCTGAACAAAACAGAAAATATTTTAGAGATTTCATGGTCGGATGGTGCAATATGCCGATACCCACTGTCTCATTTGCGTGAGGCTTGCCCTTGTGTAGAGTGTCGGGGTGGGCATCAATTTATGGGTATGGAACACGCCCCCGAAAACTTACTAAACTTGACCCCAAAACGCAGCTATTTTATCAAACAACTCGTTCCAGTAGGCAATTATGCCATCCAACCCCAGTGGGACGATGGACATCAAACGGGTCTTTATACGTGGGATTACCTGCGCTTTTTATGCCCTAAAGACGAATAGCATTGTTTGCTCAATGACAATCGTCCTCATGTCCCACTAATTTGTATACTATGCACAACGTTAAAGTTTGCATGGTGACAGAAGTCGCTATAATTAGAGGTATCGCCATGAGAGCGGTGTAAACATTTTTTTGTTTAACATTTGATGAGAGGTCACTATGTCCCGTAAATCCTTTATTGTTTTCGCACTCCTTACGTTTGTCATGAGCGTAATGGGTAGCACCTTTGCCCAAGAAAATACACTAGTCGTCTGGGCAGACGCAGAACGCGCTCCTTTGTTGGTGGCTTTGGCTGAACAGGTACAAGCCGATCTAAATATTACCCTAGAAGTTCGTGAAATCGGTTTGGGTGATGCTCGTGACGGTTTGCTAACGGGGGGGCCCGTTGGTGAAGGTCCCGACATTCTGATTACCCCCCACGACACCATTGGTCAATTAGTTGAAAATGGTGCCATTATTCCCATCGTTCTAGATGATATGTCAATGGCTAGCTTCTCTGAAGCGGGCTTGTCACTGTTTACCTACAAGGGTCAACTGTGGGGCTTGCCTTATGCCATTGAAAATGTTGCCGTTATCCGTAACGTTGATATGTTCCCCGAACCCTTCGCAACATGGGCAGACGTACGCGCTGCTGGTGAAGCCCTTAAAGCAGAAGGCAAGTTTGCCATGGCAATTCCTACTGGCAATACTTTCCACAACTTCCCTGTAACCTCTGCTTTTGGTGGTTATATCTTTGGTTTGAACGATGACAACTCTTTCAATGTTGCCGATGTTGGTTTGTCCAGTGAAGGTGGCTTGGCTGCTGCTGAATTCCTTTCTGGCATGTACATTGATGGCCTGCTTCCTACCGACGTAAACGATGATGTTATGTTTACCTTGCTAGAAGAAGGCACTGCTGGTTCATTGATTACCGGTCCTTGGTACTCACAACGCATCATCGACACAGGCTTAAACTATGCTATTGACCCCATTCCTGGTGTTGAAGGTGTAACTGAAAATGGCTCCCCATTCAGTGGTGGTCAAGGCTTTGTCATTAGCGCATTCAGCGAAAACCAATTGTTGGCAGAAACCTTCTTGTTTGACTATCTTGCTACAGTAGATTTCCAACAAGCTGTGTTTGATGCAGGCGGTCGCCCCACAGTATTTGAAGGTGTAGACACCAGCTCTAACCCCAATATTGCAGCGTTTGTGGCTGCTGGTTACAATGCTATCCCCATGCCCGCTATTCCTCAAATGGCAAACGTTTGGGGCGCATCTGACCAAGCCCTAACCCTCATCAGCCGTGGCGAAGACCCCGTGGTTGCTATGGAAAGCGCAGTTGCACAAATTGGTGAACAAATTGCTGTTACCGCAGCTGGCGTACTTGAAAGCGTCACCTTAGTGGGTAGCCTCCAAAGTGAAGCAGGTTGCCCAGAAGACTGGAATCCTGCATGCGAAACCACATTCATGACCGACTTGGGCGAAGGCTTATATGAATTTGTAGCCACATTGCCTGCTGGTGATTACGAATACAAGGTTGCTATTAATGGTGGTTGGGCTGAAAACTACGGGGCTGATGGCGCGAAGGATGGCGCGAACATCGTCTTGTCGCTATCTGCCGAAACCGAAGTAACCTTCACCTACGACCATAACACCAACGCTATTACCGATAGCGTCAATAACTAGTCGTTATGACTGCCATAGTCGAAAAAAGAAAGGGGGACGCCCTGCAAGGGGCATCCCTCTTTTCGACCATCCTGACTTATATTTTCGTGGCAATTTCAAATGCCTTCGCCTTAATGCTTGTTTATGGCTTTGTTTCAGATAATAACCTTGCGCTTGCCCTTGTAGTGGGTGTCATTGCTGTTGGCTTAAATTTGATTTTCTTGTTACCTGGGCTTTACCCGCTTCGTTGGATGGCTCCCGGCTTGGCGTTAGTAACCCTTTTGGTCATTTACCCCATCATTTATACGGTGTCTACATCGTTTACAAATATGGGAGATGGTCATCTTTTTGTTAAAGAACGTGCTATTAGCCTTATTACTGTACGGAAGTTTGTACCCCCAGATGCTTCGACCTACAGCTGGGATGTGATGCAATCGCTAAACGATGGCACTTATGCCCTTTGGCTTACCCGTGAAGTAGACGGTGTACGCGAAGTGGTGTTTGCGCCAGAAGGTGCGCCCATTGACATCGTAGAAGAAGCCCCCGAGGCCGCGCCAGAAACCTATAACGATTATCGTTTGTTGGTGGGTGGTGATAGAACAAGCGCATTGGGATTTATTCAAACGGCTGTGTTTGGTGAGGGTGAAGACACGGTGGGGATTAAAGACCGCCGTACTGCTGCGCGTCCGCTTAAAGACCGCTATGTTTATGACGCCACCACAGATACCATCACTGACCAAAGTGACGGTAAGGTGTATATTGCCGATAACGCTGTGGGGAACTTCCGTCCACAACAGGGAGTGGGGGATGACCTTGCACCCGGCTACAGCGTCAACGTAGGTGTTTCTAACTTTACACGCCTTGTTACCGACCCTGGCTTAAGAGGCCCCTTAGTAACGATTTTTATCTGGACGATTATGTTTTCGTTCTTGTCGGTGCTAACGACGTTTTCGCTAGGCTTGCTGATGGCGTTAATTCTTAATGACCCAGGCATTCCCGGACGGCGGATTATTCGCTCTATTCTCATCATTCCATATGCGATACCGGGTGTGATTAGCATTTTGGTGTGGCGTGGGCTACTCAACGAGAATCTTGGGCTGGTGACGAATACTATTTTCGACATCTTTGGCGTGCGAATTCCGTTCTTGAACGATGCACAATGGTCAAAGTTTGCCATTATCTTGGTCAACTTGTGGCTAGGCTACCCGTATATGATGCTCATTTGTAGTGGGGCATTACAAGCTATTCCTTCGGATGTGTACGAGGCGGCGGCTGTTGATGGTGCGCGTCCTTGGCAACGCTTCTGGAAGATAACGTTGCCATTGCTGATGGTTGCCATTGGACCCCTGCTGATTGCTTCGTTTACGTATAACTTTAACAACTTCTTGCTGATTGATGCGTTAACGTCAGGAAATCCGCCCATCTTGGGGTCTCCTGTGCCGGCGGGCTATACAGACATTCTTATTAGTTATACCTATCGTCTGGCATTTGGCAGTCGCGGGGCGGACTATGGATATGCTTCTGCAATCACCATTGTGATTTTCTTCCTAGTGGCAATAGCGACACTGTTCCAATATCGTTTTACAAAAACTTGGGAAGAGGTGGGCGAAAATGTCTAATAAGGCATCCTCAAAATATACAGAAGGTGGTATGGTGGTTGCACGCAGAGACCGCATGATTGGGCTAGTTTTTCGCCTGATTATCATTGCGATTGCGATTGTGTTTGCCATGTTACCAGTGGTGTTTATCGTTTCGTCTGCGCTAAACCCTACAGGAACGCTATCGACACAACGCCTTATCCCACAAGTGAGCGACCCCTCGTTGCTTTTTAGCAATTTTAAGGCGTTAATGGTGGATGAGCTGGAATTGTATCCGTTTTGGAGCTGGATTCGCAACTCGTTTATTGTGGCAACCACAAGCACGATTTTGACGGTTCTCATTACGGCGTTAAGCGCGTATGCGTTCTCACGCTTTCGCTTTAGTGGACGGCGGTCGATGCTTTTGGGAATTTTGCTTATTCAGGTGTTCCCAAACTTATTGGCAATGGTAGCGTTGTTTCTTATCCTAGACCAAATTAAATCGGTGGCGGATGCAATGAACAATGTACTGCCGTTTATCAATTGGGACTTCTTAAAAATCTTTGGTCTAAACAGCCTGGGGGGCATCATCCTTGTATATATGGGGGGTGCAATGGGCGTGAATACGTGGCTGATGAAGGGTTTCTTTGACTCTATTCCGCGTGAAATTGATGAATCTGCTACGGTGGATGGCGCAACAAACTGGCAAATCTTCTGGTTGTTGATTTTCCCGTTGGTGCGCCCTATTTTGGCAGTGGTGGGGGTGCTGGCATTCGTTGGCACATTTAACGAGTTTGTGTTGGCGCGTATTTTGCTACGAGACAAGGAAAATTGGACGTTGATGGTGGGCTTATTTAACTTCGTCAACTCTGATTTTAACCGTGACTGGGGCAAATTTGCGGCGGGTGCGGTGGTCTCTGCCATACCTGTAGTGGCACTCTATCTTGCTCTCCAAAACCAAATTGTGGGCGGTTTAACGCAAGGCGCAGTTAAGGGTTAAACCTTTTTATGCGACAAAAAAATACCGTAAAAAGGGGTGTAGAATCTTAATCTACACCCCTTTTTGTTTAGTTGTCCCAAATGGGTTGCCGTAGGTCGGTAACAAGTGGCGTGTTTTCAAAGTTACAGGTGGGGGCTTCGGGAATAAAGCCATCACGTACTACTGCTAATGGGGTAAAGGGATTATAGAAGTTATAGACCAACCGTGAGGCTTCAGCCATGACGGGTAACGACTCGGCAAAATTAAGCCAGTTGGGTTGGTGCATAAACATCACAATGATGTAATGCCCACCGGGTGTAAAGAACACTGCGGCGTTGCTATGGGTATCGGCAATCCAGCCGTGCTTGTGTGCCACGCGCACATCTGACGGCACGCCCGCACGTAAGAGCGCATCCACGTTATTATTGCTCATGACATGCAACATCTGGCGACATTCACGGGGTTCTATTGCACCCCCAAATGTTTCGATGAGTGCGCCTCGTTCTTGATAAGCACATTCATACATGCTTGCCAAAAGCCACCCCATATCGCTAACTGTGGTTTGATTAGAAAATTCGGGGTTGGCTTTTACTTGGTCTGCCGAGATGTTTTGAGGAATATACAACGGGCGTACAGGCGTGGGAGGCTTAGAGGGGTCTGCGATAAAGGGTGCAGCCAAGAAGCTGTTTTCTAAGCCAATGTCCTCTAGAAAGCGCGTTACTTCTTCTGCGCCCTTAAATTCGTCGCCCTCGCCAATGGTGCTTAAAAGGCGATTGGTCGCAAAGTTTTCACTACAAATCATGGTGTTGGCAATGTCTGTGGCTAAACGTCCATCAGGGGGCGCATCCAACGTCAGATAGAGGCGTGCGAGAATTTCAATTTTGCTCACACTCGTGCCACTATAAGCAATATCTTCTCCAATGGTCAGTGATTCGCCTGTTTGCAAATCAAGCAAGAAGAAGCTCCCAAAACGACTGGTTGCAAGGTCAAAGCGGGCATTTTGCATGAGGTTATAAATTTCTTCGCCCAATGCCACAAATTCGGGACGAAGCGCAACCGTCGAGCCATCCGAGCGCGTAGAAACACCCACAATGCTAGGCGTGGGGGTGAGTGTGGGCAACATTAGCACACCGTCACTGATGGCAGGCAATGAAAAAATGTTACCCTCAATCTCTATGAGGTCTTGCGCAAGCCACGCAAAGCCAGTGGGTGACGCTTCATAGGCTATTTGTACCCAGGGATACTGCGTGTGATAACCCGTAATTTGAAAGCGTTCACCGGCGCGTGTAACCCCTAATCGGGGGTAATCGGCGGCGGGCCCATAGCGGACATTAACTTCGCCTGCCACAACGCCCGCCACGTTAAACGCCTGTGTAGGGGGGACAGAGGTACTTTGAACGGTAACCGTATCTTGTGGCGCGGTGGTATTGCCCTCTTGGGCAAGGGTATTAGTAGCAATAGGTGCAGGGCTTCCGTCTATCACACGCTCAGAAAACGGCACGCTGTTTAAGTCACCTCGAACGGTTACAAGGTCTTGGTAAACCCATCCGATAGGATTGAGGCTGGCGGGGTCTGCAAGCAAAAACCAAGGAAAAAACTGGTTTCTGCCAATAATGGGGTATTGCGTGCCTGCGCTAATTTCACCCACTTTATCGGAGCTTGCGTCTGTTGTGGCGCGTAAATTTGCAATTTGAAGAGCTTCGGCTGTTGTGGGGCTTTGGGAAAATGTGATAGCCCAAAACAGGCAAAGCGCAAAGAAGAGGCTAAAAAGCCGCAATAATGACGGTTTCATCGTCACCTTTCCTAGTGTTCCAACGACTGTTCAAGGGCATTATAGCACGTCCTCCCTGCTAACAAAGGCAACGATTGCCCTGCTGCGATTCGTGATTGACTTTAGGGCATCCTTTGGTACAATTTTAGCCTAGATGCCGATGTGGCGAAACTGGCAGACGCGCTACGTTCAGGGCGTAGTTCTTAACCGAGTGTGGGTTCGAATCCCACCATCGGCACACCCTAAAAAAGCCTAAGCAAACGCTTGGGCTTTTCGTTTTTAAGGGTTTGGGCTATGCTTTAAGAAACAAGGTCAATCGTGGAGTTTTGATTATGGCAAGTGCTATCCCCAACACCACTCCCCCCGAAACACCTCAAAGACGGCGTGCGCGTACTTTGTCTGGCACGCAGGTGATGTTTGCTATTATTCTTGCTATTGGGCTGATGCTGGCAATTAACTTTAGTAGTCGCGTAAGTGCCGATCGCCAACTGAGTGGCATCTTGAACGCCGTAGAACGTGAGATAGAAACCCTAAGAATAGAGCAGGGTGGCCTGATTAAACGACTAGACTATGTGAATAATGATGCGTATGTGGGGGCGTGGGCGCGAAGTGAAGGGCGCATGGTAAGGGAGGGCGAAGTGCTAGTGCAACTGTCACCCTCTAACAACCCCACGCTAAATAATAATCCGTTGGAAGTTACCACGCCCACTTTAGAGGCAAATGTGCGCCAACAAAATGATCCGTGGCAATTATGGTGGTCTTTGTTCTTTGACGCGCCTCCACCCTCTTTTTAGCGCGTTCTGTAGGCTATCCCTCTATTTTTTGCTTGCTACTGGTGGAAATAATACGTCCGTCCTCTGTGATGAGGAACGTTTCGCCACCCTCTAACACGCGTGGGCTATTGCCAACGGTGGCGGATAGCACCAGGATAAACCCAACAATTTCAAATACCACAGCGTGAATCAGTAGTATAGCATTGATTTGGTTGGAAATTGAGCGCATCAAACTAGAGATGAGTTGTGCCACAAACTGTTGCATGCCTATTTGTACATTAAACAACTCGCCAATGCTGTTTAGTAAGATGATTTGCACCATCACGATGATTAAAAAGATGACAGCACCCGTTACAATGCTGGTGATGCCAATCCATCGCCCAAAAGACTTGCGCGAACGCACCGTAAGCACCACCACCAACGCCAAGAGCGCAACGGGGATAAGATACAACAGAATCAAAATTTGACCGTCAATACGAACAAACAAAGCGACAACACGCGCTTCGTCTTGGCTAATGATGTCACTGACCAATAGCTCATCACTTGAAAGGCTGACACTGATACTGTTTAGCCAGCTAGTAATGGTTGCAATGCTCACTTCTCTTAGTTCTTCATCTGTCAAACAGATAGGTAGCTTGCCCTCGCCACTGGTGGCAAAAGTACGCACTTGGTCAGATTGGGTGCGGGTACATTCGGGGGCTTTGCTGACAATGAGTTCTGCGGCTTTACGCGCCTCATCACCACTTAGGCGTTGACGTATTTCACTTAAACTAATGGTACGGTTGATAGCGCTTTCATCGCCTTTTAGCAGGCTAAGAATGACCGAGAGCGTTTCTCCAAAAGTTTGTTTTAGCCACGAAGCTGGCACAACCAGCGTGGTAATTTCGCGCCAATCTTCGGGGGTTAAAACGGTATTGACAGACATAAAATCAATGGGCAAATTGGATAAATCGTCTGTGCCTGTTGCATTAGATGCCTCGATGAGGGACGGAATGACAAACGGCATAAGTTCTGTAAAGATGCGTTCATCTTCAAAGGCTTCTCGGTACGAATCTTCTGAGATAAGCGCGGAACTAATGGAAAAGTTGCATATTGCCAAAATCATGATGGGAATAGCGATCAACACTAGTATGAGTGCCACAAACCCTCTTAAACATCCAACCATGCCCCATGCCCTCGTTTAATTTTCGTGTACCCATTGCGGGTAATTGCCTAATAATTGCCCAACAGAAACGCTTGTTAGGGTGTCATTAACGCGCCCAAAAAGCTCTGTACCTTCTTGAGAGGCACTGGTTTTAACCACCGCCATTGCCACAATATCCCCTTCCCCTGCACTTGCACAACTGGTTATTGTGCCAACATTTTGTCCTTCTGGTGTGTGAAGAGTGGTAGGAATAGGGAACTTTTGCGATACTTTTAAGGACACCAAAACACGAGCTAATTTTTCTCGGCTATCCATGCGTGCAATAATTTCTTGCCCTGTGTAGCACCCTTTATTAAAGCTAACTTCATCCCATAAGCCAAGCTCAAGGGGTATAAAGTCGCTGTTTAGCTCGCCATTGGCAGGCAAGCCCGCTTTAACGCGCAAGATGTTGTACGCCATAGACCCACCTAAGCGTAAGCCGTCCTCTTTGCCTATTTCAAGCAAGTGTTGTGCCAATGTGACCGCACTTTCGGTGGGCGCAATGATTGCCCAATGTGTACCTAAAACAGGTTTACGCTTGAACACAAAATAAGTTGCACCCTGCCACGCAAGGCTTGCACAGCCATAAAGGGGCATTTGAGGGGCATCAGGAAGCAAGCACGCGATAATGCTTTCTGCGGTTGCCCCATGAAGGGAGAACTGGTGGTGTGTGGGCATAAGAGAACGCGAAGATGCTTTATCATTAAAGAAGATGTTGCGTTGCAAATACTCTTGCACAAATTGCCCACGCCCCGCGCCTGCGATGACCAGTGTTTCCTCGCTATAAGGATAAACTTCGATACGGTCTAGGATGCGGGCATTGGCATTGGTAAAGAGTGTGGGCTTGCCCTGTTGCGTGGGTAGCAGGTCTACTTTATTGGTAGAGATGCGGTTGATGACTTCTAGGCGCGATACCCCTGCTACAAAAAAACGTCCCTCATGAGAACGGTCTAGGAGTAAGGCGTGCTGTTGGGCGTGGCTTGCCTCTGCTATGGGGTTACCATAGTCTAATGGGATGTTATCGGGGGCGAGGGTTGCCCCATGTTGAAGGTGAAATTCTTTTAGGCTCATAATGATTATGCCTCTTGTGCTTTAATATGGCTTCTAATGAGGTTGTAGAGGGCTTGTTGTGCGCGTGTTAGGTCATCATTCACAATCACCGCATCGGCTTCTATTAAGTACGGAAATTCCACGTCTCTGGCACGTTGCAGGCGTTCTTCTACCTTGTCGGGCGAATCTCCGCGCCCTTCCATGCGTTTTTGCAGGATGTCCAGTTCATCTTCTATGCTGGCGTGCGTTGCTCTAATGAAAACAATGATGCTGTTATGGGGGTATTGCTTACGGATGGCTCTTGCGCCTAGCACGTCCACATCACCAATAATGCACTCACCTTTGTGAATGGCTTCGTCTACAGGAGCGCGTGGCACACCATAGTAATTGCCTTTGGTGACTTCTTGATATTCAATGAGTTCGTTGTTGGCAATCATAGTTTCAAAGGTTTGGCGCGTTTTGAAATAGTAGCTTACGCCTTCTTCTTCGCCCGTTCTAGGGGGGCGTGAGGTGGCGGTAATCAGCGGATACAGGGCTATCTCATTGGGGCTTAGTGCGTCAAAGAGGGTTTTAATGAGCGTGTCTTTGCCCACGCCTCCGGGACCTACAATGACGAAAAATAAGCCTTGATTTGGGGTGGTGTGTTGCACGAAGAACTCTTTCTCTTGGAATGTTTCTAGTGTTCAAAGTGTAACAGTTATGGGGTTAAAACACCATAAGAAACGCCCCAATAAAAAAAGCCCCTGTGGGTTAGACAGGGGCTTTTTTTATAGGTTTTATGGGTCTGCTATCTCAAATTCTGTCAGCCACCACGCAACCAGATAGTTGAACGTATTACTGTTTGACTGATTGTTGTCCACATCCGTATTGCTTTCGTTTCTGCGGTCTAGGCGGAAGCGCAAGCCGATAGGTGGGTTACCCGCACCTGCATAAGACGTAAGGTCGTGAATACGCATTCTCCAGTCGCCGTCATCAGGGGTGTAAGTGCCTGTATGAGTGGGCGAATCGAAGTCACCTTGTACGACATCTAGCTTAAAGCTGGCACCACCGCTTGCTTCGTAGTAGTCTGCCATAATCCACGCACCGGGAGGTACGGTACGGACAGCTGTTCTTACGCCACCCCCTTGATCGACCCAGTTGTCAATCAGCAAACAGCCAGAGTTGGGTGAACTAAAGGAGTTGTCTTGGTTGTTGACTCTGGGTCCGCCAGAGAAGATAGGTTGTGCAGGATTGTTGTTGAACACTGCACAGCCGGGCGAGTAGTTGACCCAAAGGCGTACACCGTCATCACCCGTTGTGGTGAACTTTAACGTTGTAAAGCCTGTGGTTGCCAGCTTACGTATCCACCGTACCGAAACATTATCGGTGTTGATACTTGGGTGCGGTCTGCCCCCTCCCCAGCTGAAGTTTAGGGTGTTGCCATCGTTGCGCTTTTGAGGGGCAGGACTGCCATTAAAGTTAAACGTAGCAAAGTTAAACGGTTCTGGGATGTTCTTCCAGCCTCCTGCTTGGTCAAAGTCTAGGTTTCGGGTGTTCCAATAGAACCCATACCAAGGCGTAGACCACAGGCTGGCAGGGGCAGGCGCACCCTCTAGGAAGTCTTGTGTCCATGTAAAGCCACCGTCCACACTAACCTCTACCCGTGCTGTACCCCCCAACTCGTGATACTGATAGTACCGCAAATAGGGGTTTGTGGCTTGGGTCAGGTCTAGCACACCGTTCAAAATCATGGAGGCGTTGCTATTCCGCATCGTAGGGACTTGGTCACTTGCTAAGCGTCCTGTGCCACCGGGAGGTGCGGATGTAAACGAGAAGCTGTAAGAACCGATAGACAGTTGAACGGATGAAGAGCCGTAACTCTCAAAGTATTCTACGGTAATCTTGTAGCTCTTAAAGGCTTCGATGCGTGCCGAACTGATGGTTGTGGTACGCGCTTGATTTTGCCAGTTGTTAATGATGTTCCATTCCGAACCATCAGTAAAGTTTGGCGGGTCGTCTGCTTGTGGGGCAGGTAAGCCACCCGTTGGCTCTGTGTTGTATTTCACCCGTATACCGTCATCCGCAGAGGTAATGAAGGTGTACTTGTTGGGTACAAGGTTGCTGGGCGTTGTCATTTCCCACCGATAGACGAAACGGTCTGTAGTTTGAACATTAGATGCGTTGCGAGGTCCACCGTTGCCCCAGTTTTCACGAATTTCAGAAACCAGCCCCGAATGCCAAGCTGTTGTTGAATTTGCGTGAGTATTTAGGAAGGTGTTCGCGCAATCTCTAAAGTCGATACTGTTACAGTTAGTGACCTTGGTTCTGATGGTGTTGTAGTCCCAGATGCGGTATGACCATGGATTGCCGCCAAGTGAATCGGGAGAGCCACCGCCGCCGCCAAAGAAGAGGGTGGGTGTTAAGCCCCATTTGCCTTCTGTCACCCAGTTAATGGTATTGCGTGCTTTATCAATAAACACACCACCACTAGCTGCTGTCTTACTAATTTGAATGATGCGTGGGTTGTAGTGGGTAAATAACACTTCGTCTATATACCACCCATCACGACGTGTACTGGTGTTAAGTGCATCGGTGATAAAGCGGATTTTAATACGTTTGCCATTTTCACTTACACCACGTGCATAGTTAGAGAGGTCAATTTGTTGGCGTTCCCATGTGTAGGTGCGCTCGTTAAGGCGTGACCATACGGTTTCCCAAGGACCCCAACCAAATTGCTTGTCAAGACATTGTGGCGCACCATTGATACAGCCACCCAAGGCGTTGTTCGGGTCTTCTATACTGACTTGAACGCCGATACGGTCATTGCTACCCGCATACCACCGCGACCAGAAGTACATGAGGGGGCGTTCTGTTGAAAGCACACCGCGCAGGTCTAGGATGGTTTTCATTTCTAGCACATTAAAGGAGTTAGAAAGGATGTTGCCGTTGGTGCCTTCGGAAACGTTAAAGTCGGGCGAACGGTTACCAGCATCTGTCATGCTCGTTACGCTGTCATGGAAGGCAAGAACACCATCATGTTGTTCGAAGGTAATGGCTTGCCAGCCGCCGCCCACTTTCCATGTATCAAACCAGCTCACACCTAAACGAGAGTTGAAGTCGAGTGTGTCATAGTATTGTTTTAGGTCACCGAGTGCAGGAGTGCCATTAGAATTGAGGATGACGGAAGCATCAAGGTTATTCTTCTGTTGCCCACTTTCCCACAGCTTCCACACCAGCTCTTGGCGGTTTTCAAAGCGGATGTCATCGATATAGACACCGTCATCTGTGGATGAATTGCGCGTTTGGAAGTAGAAGCGGAAGACCACATCGTCATCTTCTTTATTGGCATCGGTGGCAGTATTTGGATTATCTGCCAAAAGCTGTGCATAAAGCGGACGAAGGTCTACTTCTACCAGTTCCCAAGCAACGTTTTTACGTGATGCAGAACCAGAGCCAGAGCTTGTTGTTTTTACGGTCATGCCGTCTTCGTATGCCCAAATGGTGCGCCAAGAGGTGTTACTTTCGCTGGTGCGTCTCCATTGAATCGAGAAGGTGATATTAGCCCCAAACACACGACGATACCAGAAAGACATCATCGGGTTCACAGGCGTTGCATTCACCGTCGGTCCACATAAGGCTGCTCCAAGGTTACAGGCAGGCGACTTTGTATTTTGTAGGGTGTCGTTATACAAATCGAGCGGTTCTTTGAACATGATGATGCTCGTTGTATTTTGGGGGTATTGCCCAGCAGGAGAATCGTGATAAGCGTGTCCCGTTTCGGTTAAGCCCGGACGATTGCCACCCGCTACTCTGTCCCATTGTCCCGTAAGAATATAACGGCTTAACAGGGTAACAGGGTCTTCTGCGTTATCGTAGTAAGGATAGGTAAGGTATTGAGGTCTACCATCGCGCTCTAGCTTGATGTTCTCAATAAACCAACCGTTCTTTTCTGTGCCATCATTATTAACGATGAGCGCAAAACGCAATCTAAAGCGTGTGGCGGGAATGTCTTTAAGGTTTAGCTTTACTTCTTCAAAGACATCAAGTTGTGGCTCTGTGCTGTTGTTGTCACGGCTAAAGAGAATGCCACCATTCGGCACAGGCAGCCAATTGGGGTAGCCAATACCGTAATTATCAGTGGTATATTGAATTTCCATACCCGTTAAGCGACCAATTTGATACGAATGGAAGAAAGTCAATAAGGGATCGCCTTGATGCCCGTCCATGTCCGTTTGCCCAAGCGGGTCGGCGGTATCAATAAAGCCGTTAAACTCGATGCTGTGAATGCGTGAGTTGATGTCTGCAAAGCGTGCTGGTACAGTATTTGTGCGTTGTTCATAGAACTTGCGCGTGTTGCTGTTCACGCTTTCGTGCCACGCCATGCCCGCGCCTTGCGCCCGTTCCGAGCTTAAGTTCCAGTTGCCACTGGCAACAAAATCTTGTGCTTGGTCTGCGCTGTTTAAGTTCCATGATTGGTTCATGTAAAGAGACTGGCGTTCTACCGTGTCAATGGAAATGGTATCAATGTACCACTTCATCGCATCGCCAGAAGCATTGGCATTACTTTGCATCCCAAAGCGCAACGCGACTTTCTTGCTTGGAATAGAAGCCAAGTAAGGCGCGAGGTCTATAGCATTGGGTGTCCACGTATAGTTATACACATTGCCACTATGAAGGTTAATGCGTTGCCAGCTATGAGTTTCTGTGCCAGGGTCATAAACGCCATCGTTATTGGGGTCGTAATCTGCAATTTCTACCCATTGCGATACATTCGCACGAATGTCCCACGCATCCCAGAACACAAGGTGCGGGTTAGGTAAGGTTGCTGGTACTTCTACCCAACCACGTAGCTCTAAGAAACAGCGTGTGCCAATTCTAAAGTTGCCATTTGCAAATTCATCCCAAGTGTATTGCAGGGTATCGGAACGGTTTGTGCTAAAGTTGCCCCAGTTACATTCTGGGCTGGCGTTTGCGACAGTATTGCCACTGTTATCGACGACGGCATTATCTTTATTGATTTTCGAAGTAGAGGCACGCACCGAGAAATTATCAATACGCGCTTCGCCTGTGCCATGAGAAAGCTCCACATGAAGCGTATAAACCGAACCATTAACGATATCGGCAGGAATAATCGTGCGTCGGGTATCGTTAAAGGCACGATTGCTATTTTCTGTTACCCAGCGATCAATAAGCAAACACTCGGTGGGGATAGTACCCGTTTCTGTGACGGGGTTATAGTTAAAGTACGTATCATCGTAAATTTGCCAACGGTCACCATTGGTTGTTTTCTTAATGGGGGTAGGCTTGGTAGTGCTTGTGCCATCAATATAGAGGTTGTCGGCGGGTACTGGGCGACCATCTGTGGCAGGTGTGCTACCCACTGCGCCGGTTGCTACCGCCGTATTCACGTTTACGCCCGTGTTCCAGCGCACGCCCTGTGTAGAGCATCCGTTGGGGCTACTGGTGGTTGCGCCAGTGGTTCCACCAAATTGATGACCCAAAATGTAAACGCGAATCCCCATATTTCTGACTGTAGAAATATCGATTTCTATTGTCGTCTTTTCTGTAATGAGGATGGGACGCCGATAGATGACGCTAAAGTTATCTGATGGGAAACCTGTAACAGGTGCGCCGTTGCCCCAGTTAAAACTGAGTTTTTGGCGTAAGTTCTCATCAATTTCGTAGTTGTAACGCTGTACCACGTCGGGCGCAGTTTGGAAACGATTATTGGGATAATACGTTCCATGCCAATCTTCCGAACCAAAATAGGTACTGTTGTTATCAATACGCCAATTGATCAATTGCTCTGGGTTTGCGCTATCAAACCACGGTGCCACATGCCCAATATCCGCCGGTGTCGGCGAAGGAGAAGGCGTGTACGTGGGGGTGGGTGTTAGCGTGGGTGTAATAGGCGTAGCCGAAGGCGGTGTGCCTGCCGTAGGAAGCGGTGTTGCGGGCGCAAGGGTGCGCGTTGCCAACGACCGTTTTTCTGGCGTTTGTTCGGCAGCCCACGTCACCGTAAGCCAAAAGGCTTCGGCATCGGGCAAGTTGGCAACGGTGTTTGGGTCTGCGCCAACTATGTTATAAATTTGATTGCTGAAGACGTTCCCGATAGCAGGACCCGTTGCTGCAAGAGCCAAGCCAAACGAGATAATCACCAGCGTCACAATAAGGGCATATTCAACCAGAGCCTGCCCGCGCTCATGGGGTGACGGTCGGTTGTTCATTTCTGACATACGCTTCCCCTATACATAATTTTTGAGTATCCATTGAAGTTCTATTCAACCTATTCATAATACTACCTGATAAATGCGCCGATTGGGATTTAATTCTTGTAGTGTCTTGTATAAATGCCTTTACAAGCCCATAATCATGCTTCTAAGTTATCTTATAAAAGAGGGTAAATTTATGGTTGCGAGGATTATTGACGGTCAAGCCGTTGCAAACAGGCTACAAGAGGGCTTTGCCCAAGAAGTAAAGGCATTCGTGGCGCGTACAGGCGCTACGCCCGCTTTGGGTGTGGTGATGGCAGGTGATAACCCCGCATCTCAACAATATGTTCGGATGAAACAGCGTGCTTGTGAACGGGTCGGGATTCGCTCTGTAACTCATTTGGTAGATGCCAATACCCCCGAAGCAGAAGTCCATCGTATTGTGGCAGATATGAACGCTGACGAGAGCATTCATGGCATTTTAGTACAGCTTCCTTTGCCTAGCCATATTAATGAAGAAGCCATTTTACGCGCAGTAAGCCTAGAAAAAGACGTAGACGGCTTTCACCCCATCAACATTGGCAAGCTGGCAATGAAGGGACGCGAGCCTTCGTTTACACCTGCCACGCCTACCGGTTGTATGGTGCTTTTAGAAGAAGCAGGCGCACAATTAAGCGGTGCAAATGCGGTAGTGATTGGTAGAAGTAATATTGTGGGCTTGCCGATGGCGTTAATGCTGATGAAAGCCAATGCTACCGTGACGGTTTGCCATAGCCGTACCAAAGATTTGCCCTCGATTGTGCGTGAAGCCGATATTGTGATTGCAGCCATTGGACAAGCCTATTATGTAAAAGCAGACTGGCTGAAAGCAGGCGCAACCGTTATTGATGTGGGAACAAATAGAGTGGACGACCCTACCACCGAGCGCGGTTATAAAATTGTGGGCGATGTGGACTTTGAAGGCGCGTTACAAGTGGCGGGTGCAATTACAAAAGTGCCGGGTGGTGTAGGACCCCTAACCATCACGATGCTCCTTAGCAATTGCCTAAAAGCTGCCAAAGCCATCGTAGAACACGCCTAAACCCATCAAATAAAAAGGATAACCTGCTGTGAGCGACACCCTTTACACGAATATTCATACGCTTGTCACAATGGATGCAGAACGCCGAGAGATAAAAAACGGTGCGCTTTTAGTGCGTGATGGCGTGATTATCTGGGTGGGCGGTAGCGATTCTCTGCCCGAACATCATGCGGAAAGTGTTGTTAGCCTTCAGGGGCGTGTGGTGATACCCGGCTTGGTGAATACGCATCATCACATGTTTCAGTCGCTCACACGGGTGATTGCCCAAGACCATGAGCTATTTGGCTGGCTGAAGAGCCTTTACCCTATTTGGCAAAACATTGGCGCGGAACACATTTACACCGCATCTAAATTGTCTATGGCAGAGCTGATGCGCTCTGGTTGTACGACCTCAAGTGACCATACATATATTTTCCCTAATGGGGCAAGTCTTGATGACCAAATTCGCGCCGCACAAGAAATTGGGATGCGCTTTCATGCGGCGCGTGGCGCAATGACATTGGGCGAAAGCAAGGGGGGCTTACCTCCTGATAGTCTTGTGGAAGATGAGGCTTTTGTTATCAAGGACACCATGCGCGTGATTGAAGCGTTTCATGATGCTAATCGCCACGCGATGACGCGCGTTGTGGTTGCGCCCTGTGCGCCTTTTAACGTGTCACAAGACTTTATGCGCGAGTCTGCGAATTTGGCGCGGAGCTATGGAGTACGGTTGCACACGCACCTTGCCGAAAACGCGAATGACATCGCCTATAGCCTAGAAATGTACGGGCAACGCCCCGGCGAGTATGCCGAAAGTATGGGGTGGCTAGGAGATGATGTGTGGCACGCGCATTGTGTTCAGCTTGATGGTGATGAAATACGCTTGTTTGCGCGGACAGGAACGGGCGTTTGTCATTGTCCATCCTCTAATATGCGCCTTGCATCGGGTATTGCGCCCATTCGTGCCATGTTAGATGCCCATGTTAAAGTAGGCTTGGGAGTTGATGGGTCTGCCAGCAACGATAGCGGACACCTGTTAAGTGAGGCACGCCAAGCCATGCTGTTACAACGAGTGGCACACACTAACCCCGGCGCGATGACCGCCCGTGAAGCCCTAGAAGTGGCAACGTTGGGGGGGGCGAAAGTGCTAGGGCGTGATGATATTGGCGCGATTGCAGTGGGCATGAGTGCTGATTTTGCGTGCTATCGTGTGGACGAACTCTCGTTTGCGGGCGCATTTGCCGACATTGTTGGAGCATTGGTGTTTTGTCAAAGCGTAAATGCAGATAGACTAGTAATAAACGGACGACCCATTATTGTTGATGGGCAGTTTGTAACGATTGATTTACCTGTTTTAATTGAGAAGCATAATGCACTCTCAATGGGGTTACTTAATGGAGTATAGGGAATGGGATTTTTGAAACTGGGCGTGGCTTGCGTTGTTTTAGATGATGAAAAACGCCTGCTTTTGTCTAAGCGTACCGATTTTGATGTGTGGAATTTGCCAACAGGGCGGCTGGATAAAGGCGAGTGGCTCTCGGAGGCTGCTAGTCGCGAAACCCGCGAAGAAACGGGCGTTGAGGTAGACATTGTGCGACCTGTGGGGCTTTACTTTCAGGTGGGCAGAAACCGAATGAACGTCTTATTTGAGGGGCGTTTATCAGGAGGAACGTTACAAGCCAACACCGATGAATCACAGGAAAACGCCTTCTTTTCCCTCAAAGACCTGCCCTCTAATCTTTTTGGGGGCTATATGGCGCGTGATGCTGTGGCGGGGGGCGTGCATTTGCATGTTTTAGAAATACCCCCTGATAAGCTTAAAGAGATAAATCGTAAGCTGGCTGTGCGATGGGTAAAGAACCTATTTTCTGGCAGACCCGAACCGCGTTGGGCGCGTTTTGGCGTGCAAGCAAGCCTTGCCGTAGTCAATAGCCAGACAGGGGAGATTTTGTCGGAACGCTATCACAATGGTGAGCGCGTGTTGGCGGGCTTAAACGTAAACGGTAACACGCCTATTTGGGAGCAAGTGCGTCAACATACCCGTGACAAAAGCAGTTTGTATGAGCTACGTGAGGCTTCTTTGCGTTGGGTGGGCTTATATCATCACAAAGGGCGCGGTTCATTTGAATTTATCTTTGCAACAGAAATAACACCACACTCTGACCTAAAAGTGCAGGGCTTTGAATGGACACCCGCCGATGCTACCACATGGTGGGAAGGCTATGCGCCGTTTGTGCGCCATATTACACAACGTAAGCAAGATGTTAAACTGATAAACGAAGGGTGATTTTACTATTTTATTGCAAGCCACACACCCCCTTACATAAGAGTAACATTAAAAACGGACTATAGTCCGTTTGATAAGTAAGAGATTCTCATCTGCCTCTTTCTTAAGTGATGTAACGTCACGACACCTTACACGAGAGGACAGAAAATGAAAATTTTGGGGCTTCACCACATTACACTTGTAAGTTCTAACGCACAGCGAACCGTTGATTTTTATGTGAGGGTGCTGGGTTTGCGCTTTACCAAGCAAACAGTGAACTTTGACGACCCCACCTCGTATCATATTTACTTTGGGGATGCAACGGCTTCGCTAGGGAGTGCCATTACGTTTTTTGAGTGGCCCCATGCAGGACGGCATCGTCATGGCATTGGTGGGACGCATCATCTGGCGTTGCGTGTGCCAACCCATGAGGGCTTGCTGAAGTGGAAACGGCGTTTAACCGACCTTGGGCTAGTGGTGAATGGGCCCCTAGACCGCAACTACTTTAAGAGCATTTACTTTACTGACCCTGACGGCGTAATTTTAGAGATTGCAACGGATGGGCCCGGCTGGACAATTGATGAGCCTGCGGACTTGCTTGGGATGAGCTTTCAAGCCCCACCCGAACACATAGTGGTTTCTAACCGTGGTAAAGAGAACATTGATAAGCTGACGTGGCATGAACCCGTCCCTGTAATCACGGCGGATATGGCGTTGATGCAAGGGATGCACCACATCACGGCAATTAGCTCCAATATTGAGCGCACCAACGAATTTTTGAGCGGCGTGCTAGGGATGCGTCGTCTAAAGATGACCTCTAACTTTGATGACCCCAACTCGGCACATTGGTATTGGGGCGTAGATGAGGGTAAGCCCGGCACAATCATTACCTACTTTGAGCGCGACCCCCGAAAGACACAACGGGCAGTTGTGGGCATTGGTATGACACATCACTTTGCATTTGCGGTAAAAGACACCGATGAGCAAGCCGAATGGCGAGAGAAACTCATTGAGAAGGGCTATCGTGTGTCACAGATTATGGACAGGGACTACTTTAGGAGCATTTATACCAGTGACCCCGACGGGCATATTGTAGAAATGGCAACCGTAGACCCCGGCTTTGATGTGGATGAGGATATGGAACACTTGGGGGAAAAATTGCAATTGCCTGCATGGTTGCGCCCGCAACGCGAACAGATTGAGCGCGGTCTTACGCCCCTTGTCATTCCCGAATGGAGAAAACCAGAGTAATGAACGCATCTCAAGACATCCACGCAAATACCCCCGTTTTAAGGCGGGGAACACCGCTTGAAGAGGCAAGCGTGGCGGTAATCATGCTTCACGGGCGCGGTAGCTCACCACAGGATATTCTGTCTTTGGTAGACTATTTGCCCCGTGAAGGGGTGACGTACCTTGCACCGACGGCGACTTATGCTACATGGTATCCACAACGCTTTGTTGTGCCACGTGCCCAAAACGAACCGCACCTTAGCTCGGCGATGGGGGCGGTAGCGCGTGCTTTAGCAAGCGTAAGTGAGGCAGGAATTGCCCCCGAAAAAACGGTATTACTAGGCTTCTCACAAGGAGCGTGCTTGGCACTAGATTATGCGGCACATCACCCCAAACGCTATGGCGGCTTGGTGGGCTTAAGTGGTGGCTTAATTGGTACAGACCAAGAAATTGGTAATTATGAGGGTTCATTGGAGGGAACACCCGTGTTTTTGGGGTGTAGTGATGTGGACTTTCATATTCCTTTGGGGCGCGTGCAAGTCACCACCACCCATCTAATAGCAATGGGCGCAAGCGTGGAAGAACGCATTTACCCCAATTTTGGGCATAGCGTGAATGAAGATGAGATAGGTGCCGTAAACGCCATGCTGATGAATTTGCTGGCTTAGGGGAGATTTTGCGATACAAATGAGGGTTTTGGGTGTTTTAAGTGTAATAAGGATGTGAAACTGGGTGTGGTGCGTGTTATAAAAATCACAAACTGGTTTAGAATAAAGAAAACACTTTACAACATTCTCACTAGAAGAGATGCCCCAATGACCCAACGACCTGTTTACTCTATCGTTGCGCCCGTTTACAACGAAGAGGAAATTTTGCCCGAATTTTATAGGCGTGTGCGTGATGTAATGATAAGCACAGGCGAGGCATGGGAAGTTATCATAGTAAACGATGGTAGCCGTGATAACTCCCTGTCTATTATGGAAAAAATTGCCAGTGAAGATGCCAATGTACGCATTGTGAACTTTGCGCGTAACTTTGGGCATCAGGTAGCAGTCACCGCAGGTATTGACCATGCGACTGGCGAAGCGATTGTTCTTATTGATACCGACTTACAAGACCCCCCTGAAGTCATTCTTGACCTGATTCAAGAGTGGAAAAATGGCTTTGACGTGGTGTATGCCATCCGTACAGAACGCGAAGGCGAAAGCTGGTTTAAGCTGATGACGGCAAAAGCGTTTTATCGGCTTATTTATCGCATTACAGACGTAAACATCCCCCTAGATACGGGTGACTTTAGACTTATGGATGCTAAAGTCGCAGATGTGCTTCGCTATATGCGTGAACATAACCGCTTTATACGAGGGATGACCAGTTGGGCGGGATTTAAGCAAACGGGTGTAGGATATATTCGTAAGCCTCGTATGGCAGGTGAAACAAAGTACCCTCTGCGTAAGATGATTGGGTTTGCGGCGGATGCTATTACTAGCTTTTCGTACTTTCCGTTACAGCTTATGGCGTATGCAAGCTTGCTTTTGGCGGTTTTGGCTACCCTAACAGTGATTGTGATTTCTGCGCTTAGGATTACGATGGGCGAGGAATTTTTTGGTGGGCAAGCCACCACCATTGTGTTATTGTTGTTAGTGGCATCGTTCCAGATGTTTTTCTTGTTTGTGATTGGGCAGTATGTGGCGCGGATTTATGATGAAACGCGAGACCGTCCGCTTTATGTAGTGGCTTCACGGCAAGGCTTAAACGATGATAGTGTATTGCCCCCTGTTATGAGCAACCGTCAGAAAACACAGAAAGAAGTGGATAATGAGCGATAATCTTCAAGAGCGCATTGCACACTACAATGACCTTGTGCGCCAGTATGAGCAATCAGAGAATGAGATAAAGTTGTTTCTGGGCACAGATGGCAAAACAGACGAGCTTCGTGCTGACAAGTTACAAAAATATCGTGAACTAGCGAACAGGCGCGATGACCTATTTAGTGAAATTCGTGCCATAGAGCAAGAACTTTTTCTGGACGAATAAGGCGTGTATCCTGAAGACCGCGTACTGGTGGGGGTGGTGAATCGCCAGCAAGACCTGCGTATTTTGCTAGAGCAGGGCTGGTATCGTATTCCTTATGTGCGGATGATGGATGGCGTTTTAACCGAGTATGTGGCGTTTTTCTGCCAACCCAAAGGGGCAAATGCGCGTGGCATTTACTACTATGCGCGGTTAAAGGGTGTGGAGTTGGTACGCCGTGTGGACTTACTCCCTGATGAGGCGCATCATTCACGGGCAGAAGCCATTTACTATAAGTGCCAATTTAGCCAGATATACCCACGAACCCCCGCCATCCTAAACACACAACGGCGGGCGTTTGCGTTTATTTACACCACATGGGATAGGTTTGAAGAAGCCAGCGTCATTGGCGACCTTTATACTAAAAACCAATACTACGTTAGCCGCGTGTACTATGCGTTACCACACCCGCTTAACCAATCTACAGCGTTTAGACCCTATCGTCTACGCTAGAAATGAATACAATCGGCATTACGAAAGCTAATAAAACTTAAAAAATGTCTTGTCCTATACAGGAGTAAATTCGATGTCGGATAGTGGGCTAGTGCAAACGATTGCTGTTTTGGGTGGCACAGGTAAAGAGGGTTCTGCGCTGGCAATGCGCTGGGCATTAAATGGGTATCGCGTGATGATTGGCTCTAGAAGTGCCGAAAAAGCAGAAGCCGCCGCGATGGAAATGAACGCGCAATTGGGTGGTGATTATTTGCGTGGCGTATCTAACGAAGAAGCGGCTAGTTCCGCCAGTATTGTGGTGCTTAGTGTGCCTTATGATGCCCATAAAAGCACATTGGAAAGCATTAAGGCACACCTTGACGGCAAGGTTTTGGTGGATTTGACCGTTCCGCTTGCACCCCCCGAAGTGACCAAAGTAAACGTGCCTGTGGGTAAATCGGCGTGTTTAGAAGCGCAAGCCTTTTTGGGAGGGGGTGTAAAAGTGGTAGCTGCGTTCCAAAATGTCAGCGCGGTAAAACTTAAAGACCCTAATAACGTGGTGGATTGCGATGTGCTGGTGTGCGCGGATGACGAAGGCGCAAAAAATGATGCGATGGAATTGGTAAAAGCAGCAGGCTTGCGCCCCATTGATGCCGGTAGCCTACAAAATGCCGTTGCAGTAGAAGCTCTTACACCCGTTTTGCTGTATATCAACAAAAAATATAAGGTAAAGGGTGCGGGGATTCGCATTACGGGCGTGGAATAAGGACGTTCTAGCGTGCATATTCCATCTTTTACGGCGATCGCCCTACCTAATATCCCTCTCGTTCAGCCCAATGATGACCTCGTTGGGCTAATTTTAGCGTCCCTGCAAGGCGCGAATATGGCGCTACAAGCAGGCGACGTGCTGGTGGTATCTTCTAAAATTGTCTCTAAATCGGAGGGACGTATTATTAACCTTGAAGATGTGACCCCTAGTGAACGCGCCTATGAACTAGCACAAGTAACGGGCAAAGACCCGCGTGTTGTAGAACTGGTGCTTTCTGAAAGTGTGTTGGTGTCACGGGTGGCAAAGCAAGTCTTGGTGGTACAGCATCGTTTGGGGTTTGTGTCGGCTAATGCGGGCATTGACCAATCTAATCTAGAAAACAGCCAAGACCGAGTGCTATTGCTTCCTGAAAATCCTGATGCTTCTGCACAAACAATGCGTGATGCGCTTCATGCCCAAACAGGGCAGGATGTGGCAATTGTCATCAGTGACACACACGGTCGCCCGTTTCGCTTTGGCAATGTGGGCGTTGCCATTGGTGTAGCGGGCATGGTGGCACTAACTGATTTAAGAGGAAGGTCGGATTTGTACGGACGCGCCCTGCAAATTACGCAACAGGGCTATGCCGACCTTGTGGCATCGGCGGCACATTTGCTGTGTGGTGAGGCAGATGAGGGGCAACCTGTCATCATGGTGCGTGGGCTAGAGTATCCACACGGAGAGGGCAAAGCCAGCGACCTTAACCGACCCTCACAGCAGGATTTGTATCGGTAAACCCTCATGAGCCACCTGCTAGCCTTGATAAAATCGCGGCGGTCTTTACGCCGATATAACCCCGACCCTGTGGCTCGTGACGTGATAGAGCGCGTTTTAGAGGCGGGAATATGGTCGCCTTCGGCACATAATCGCCAACCGTGGCGGTTTGTGGTGGTAGAAAGTGCAACACAACGTCAGCATCTTGCGTTACAAATGGGAACGCGATTACGCGCAGATTTAACGGCGGATGGCGTACCGCAAGCGGTGATTGATGCAGATGTGGCGCGGTCTTATGAACGTTTGACGCATGCGCCTGTGCTGATTGTGCTGTGTTTATCTATGCATGATATGGACGTTTATAGCGATGCGAAGCGCAACCAAGATGAATATTTGATGGCGGTGCAAAGCGTGGCAATGGCGGGACAAAATATGCTGTTGGTGGCGCATGATGAGGGTTTGGGGGCATGCTGGATGTGTGCGCCGTTGTTTTGTGCGGATGTGGTGCGTGATGCGCTTGATTTGCCAGAAGACTGGCAAGCACAAGGCTTGATAGTGATGGGGTATGCGTCTCAACAACGCGATAAAACCCGTGAACCATTAGAAACGAGGGTGTTGTGGCGATAGAAGAACTGCGCGTTGTGGTGTTTGTGGGCGGTGTGGGCGGTGCAAAGCTGGCACTGGGCTTAATGCACATTTTGCCCCCCCAACACTTAACCATCGTGGCGAACACAGGGGATGATATGTGGCACTACGGGCTTCGTATTTGCCCTGATATAGACACGCTACTGTATACTCTTTCTGGGCGTGTAGACCCCGTAAATGGATGGGGCTTGCAGGGCGATAGCACCACCACACTAGACGCACTTAAAAACTTGGGCGATGAGGCGTGGTTTCGGCTGGGCGATAAAGACCTTGCTACTCACCTTGTTCGTACGGCAAAACTGCGTGAAGGCGCAACCCTAACACAAGTGACCGCAAATTTAGCACATGCAATGGGCATTAAAGTGCGAGTGTTGCCTATGAGTAATACGTTTGTAGAAACCAAAGTAACCACGCTAGAACACGGCACATTGGGCTTTCAGACGTATTTTGTAAAGCATCGTTGGCAACCCACAGTTACACAATTGCACTATGAAGGGGCAATAGATGCACACATTACACCCGAAGTCAGTGAAGCCCTCTCGCAAGCCGACGTTATTCTGTTTGCGCCGTCAAATCCTATGCTGTCCATACAGCCGATTTTGAGTGTACAGGGCATGACAGACACTGTTACAGCGTGCGCTGTTCCGCGTGTGGCAGTGTCGCCGATTGTGGGAGGGCAAGCTATTAAGGGCCCCGCTGCAAAACTTATGGGTGAATTGGGCTTGGAGGTGTCGCCATCGGCGGTGGCGCGTTTTTACAAGAACATAATTAATGGGTTTGTGTATGATGTGCGTGACACACTTGATAATTTGGGGACGCTACACACCCAAGCCTTTGATACAATGATGCACACCACTGACGACAAAAAACGGCTTGCCCAAGACATTTTGCAGTGGGTGATGACGTGGGAGAAACAATCATGAGTGTTTGGGTTATTGTGCCTGTAAAACCGCTTAAACGGGCTAAAAGTCGTCTGTCGTCTGCACTTTCTGCGGAACAACGCTTTGAATTTGCCGAAGCGATGTATCGGCAAGTGCTTTCTGTGGTGTTGCAAGCGCAAAGTGTGGCGGGCGTCTTGGTAATTAGCCGCGACACAAAAGCACTGTCGATTGCCCGTGATATGGGCGTAAAGACCATCCAAGAGAGTAGCCCAAGTGACCTTAACCCCGCACTGCATCGCGCTACACAAATGGCGAAGCTGTGGCGTGCCGATGCAACCCTTATTTTGCCCGTAGATTTGCCCTTTTTAACGGTGAATGATGTTGATCAAATGGTGGGCATGGGGCGTGGTGAAGACCCTTGTATTGTGATTGCTACAGACCGCGAAAAAGATGGCACAAACGCCATGCTCATTCGCCCCCCCGACTTGATTGGCTTTCAATATGGTGACGGCAGCTTTATTAGGCATGTGTCGGCTGCCCGCGAGCAAAAAGCTAAAGTGTATATCTACGCTTCGGACACCATTTCACTGGATATTGATGTGGTTGCCGACCTAAACACCTATAATGAGATAGTGCTTAGTGGGCAGTACGGGCAATCACTTGCGCCATTTTTGCCAAAGTTATCGGCAAACTAATGGGTATGAGCGTGTCAAAGAGACTGATCATTGTGAGCTTTCTGTTGGTCGCCCTTGCCAGTGTTTTGGTATATGCCAGCGTGGGGCAACGCGCCACAGACGGCACACGCTTGATGCCTCTTGACGACGCTTATATTCACTTTCAATACGCTAAACAATTGGCGCAAGGACAGCCTTATGCCTATAACACGGGGCAAGCCCCAACATCGGGGGCGACCAGCCTGCTTTATCCGTATCTGTTGGCAATGGGGTATGGCTTAGGGTTTATCGATCTTTCGGTAGGCTTGTGGGCAATGTTGCTGGGGGGTATCAGCCTGTTTTGGGCAATGTGGGCGTGTTTTCGGTTGGGGCAATGGCTAGGCTTGCCCGATGCGATGGCTTGGTGGACAGCACTGGTCTTTGGGCTGTGTGGTAGTATTGCGTGGCACGCGATGAGTGGCATGGAAACCATGCTGATGATGCTTGCGATATTGTGGGTGGGGGTGGGCGTTCTTACAAAAGATGTAAGGACGGTTGCATTTTGGGGAGTGATGCTGACGGTCATTCGCCCCGAAGGGGGCATTGTTTCGGCGATTGGTGTTTTTGTGCTTCTTGTGGGTTTCTGGCGTGATGGGGTGCTATGGCAACGGCGTATGCTCCTATTGGGCTTGCCTTTGCTGGCACTGGGCGCGCAACCCCTCCTTAATGCCCTTATCACGGGGTCTTGGGTAGCGACAGGCAACCAAAGCAAGTCTATTTTAGCCAGTGTTGGGCAACCCTTTTTAAGCCTTGTTGCGCGTATCCTAGAAAACTTTGGGCGCATGTGGTGGGAATTGCTGACGGGCTTTGGGCAAGAAAGCGCGTATCTGCCCCCCTTTGCCTTAGGTATTGTGATTGTGGGGCTAGTTGTGTCATGGCGCAAGCACGCGGCTTTTGTGGTGTGGGCTATTTTAAGTTTGCTGGCAATCACGGGCGCAGTAAGCACGCTAGACAATGCCTTCTGGCACTTTAAGCGTTATCAAATGCCCATTGTGAGCCTGTTCTTTCCGTTGGCGGGCGTTGGGTTTTGGTGGGCGTGGCAGACGTTGCCCAAGCTACGCATTGGCGTACTGGCTTTAGCAAGTGGCGCAAGCGTATTTTGCCTATTTATTGGTGTCCAGTTTTTGAACCTTTACGCCGAAAACGTGCGCTATGTGTATGAGCAACCCTATCAAATGGCAAATTGGCTTCGTGAAAACGCGCCTCCTGATGCGCTAATAGCGGTGCATGACGTGGGCTTGATGCGTTATTGGGGTGAGCGTAACACGCTGGATATGGTGGGCTTAACAACCGATGGCGCGTCGGTGTATTGGCGAAATGGGGTGGGGAGCGTGGCAGAGTTTTTGCTACAGCACCAACCCGACTATATTGCTTCTTATGGGCGTGGGCATGGCTATGGACTCATTTACTTAGAGAACACGCGCCTCATGAACGCGCCACTGGCTGAATTTGTCGTTGAAAATTGGAACAGACAAATCAACGTTGCGTTGGCGGGCGAAAGACAAATTATTTCACAACCTGATTGGGAGGCTATACGCCCATCCTTTCCTATGGCGGGTGTGGTGGATGTGGTCAATGTGGCGGATGTCGTCAGCGAAACCGCACATAATTACGCATGGCGCGGTATGCCACAGGGCTTTGTGACAGAAGTTTATGACTATCCTACTGATGGATGTCTATTTGATTGCTATGGGCTAGAAGCGGGCAGGCGCATTAAAGACCAAGAGACATTTACCCTAAGAGGCGCAGAAGAAGGCAAAGAGGCGATTTTATACGCACAAGTCCACGCGCAAACAGGGGGTGAACTTGTGTTTAGTGTAGATGGTACGCCATTGGCAACGCGCACACTGATTTATGGCGGTGGTCGATGGTACACGGTGCAAGTAAGCCTGCCTGCGTATGTGGTAAAGCCCGAAATGCAGGTGCTTGTAAACCCCGCGATTGATAACAACGGCGATTATATGCCGTATCGTTATGTGCTGTGGCAAAGTGATTCACCCGCCAATGCACAACCAAGCGTTTTTGAAGCAAGTTATCTGGATGGACTTGTGGGCTTGGTGGGCTACACATTACAAGAAGAAAATGACGCGCTCACGCTCAATTTACAGTGGCACACCCTCCGCCAAGAAGCGGGTGATTATCGCTTTTTTGTGCATCTATACGGCGATATTAGCCAGCCTCCTGTGGCACAACATGATGATTATCCGCTGAATGGCAACGCGCCTATCGGTAATTGGTTGTTGGGGGATGTCTACGATACAATTACTATGAACGTGCAAGACCTTCCTAGTGGGCGTTACACGCTGGCGATTGGGTTTTATAACCCATATACCCTAGAACGACTGATGCCTAGAAGTCGCTTGTATGAAGTGCGTGATGGCAGGCTATTCTTACAAGAGGTGGAGATAGGGCGATGACAGATGACCACCGCGAAGTATACGAGGCACTAGCAACCGCCACCAAGAACGGCGTTTCGGCTGCTTTAGCCACTGTGATAGAGACGCAAGGCAGTATGCCACGCCATAGCGGAAGCAAGATGCTCATTTATGCGAATGGCGATATTGTGGGGACAATTGGTGGCGGTGCAATGGAATCGTTGGTCATTAAGACTGCGATTAGTGCGCTAAAGGATAGCAAAACACGCCTAGAAACCTATACCCTTAACAACATTGAAGCGGGTGACCCTGGCATTTGCGGGGGAACAGCACGCATTTTTATAGAACCATTAAGCCTTGCGCCCTTGCTTTTGGTGATTGGGGGTGGGCATGTGGGCAAAGCCCTTGCAGAACTGGGAAAGTGGTTGGGGTATCGGGTGATATTAAGCGATGACCGCCCCGAATATGCTGATGAAAAAAGCGCGCCTCATTTGGATGGTTATGTGGTGTGCAAACCCAGTGATATTGTAAAGCAGGTGAGCATTAACGAAGCAACCTATGTTTGCGCGGTAACGCGAGGTTTGCCTGTGGATATTGATTTAATCCCGTCCCTTTTGGCAACACCTTCGCCGTATATTGGCTTAATTGGTAGCCGTAGACGGTGGGCAATAACGCGCCAAGCCCTTAAAGAGAAGTATGATTTGAGCGATGAAGCCTTAAATCGCGTTCATGCGCCAATTGGGCTAGAATTACAAGCAGAATCGCCAAAAGAGATTGCTTTAAGCGTTTTAGCAGAAATTACGATGGTGCGACGTGGCGGGAGTGGTGCGCCAATGCAATGGACGACAGACGAGATATGACAGGACATCAGCAGTGAAAATTTTATGCCTTAGCGATACGGTGATGCCCCAAATGGAGAACGCGGCAAATCTCCGTAGGCGTTATAATGACATAGAAGTTATTATTAGTTGTGGGGATATGCCATCGGCGTACTTAGACTTTATTTCATCGGTCTTAAACGTTCCCATGCTTTATGTGCGTGGTAATCACGATGAAATGTATGATGAATCGCCACCGGGTGGTATTGACCTGCATCAACAATTTTTTGAGTATAATGGTTTTTCTTTTGTGGGGCTTGAAGGTTCTATCCAGTATAATAATGGCAAGATACAGTACAATCAGTTTGATATGCGAATGATGGTGTTACAGCTTGCGCCACGCTTGCGTTATAATCGCTTGCGACAGGGCTTTGGGGCAGATGTTTTTGTAACACACTCGCCTGCAAAGGGCATTCACGATGCCCCTGACTTGCCTCACAATGGCTTTGATTCGTTCCTAAATTTTATGACATGGTATCGCCCGCGCTATCTGCTTCACGGGCATGTGCATACGTGGGACAGGCGTAAAACCGTTCAAACTCAGTATAAAGACACCCTTATTATGAATATTAACCCTGTGACAGTGCTTGATTTACAACCTTTTGGACACGAGTAAACGACGTTATTTTATAGATGGATGATAAGCGTATGTGGCAAGAATATCACAGTGTAGCGAGCGTTGGCGAAGCCCTAGAATTATTAAACCAATACGGGCAAAGAGCGCGTATTATCGCAGGTGGCACAGACCTTTTGCTGGAACTAGAACATGGCAAACGCCCCAATGTAGACGTGATGATTGATATTACACGGGTGAAGGGGCTGGATGACATTACGCAGGACGGCGAAATCATCCGTTTGGGCGCATTGGTTAATCATAATCATGTGGTTGCCAGTGAATTGATACGGGCGCGTGCCTTGCCCCTTGCCCAAGCCAGCTGGGAAGTGGGCGCACCCCAAATCCGTAACCGTGCGACCATTGCTGGCAACCTGATTACAGGAAGCTCTGCCAATGACACCATTACGCCCTTAATGGCATTGGGAGCAAGCGTGGTACTTGTTAGTATACAGGGTGAGCGTACTGTGCCTTTAAGCGCGTTTTATACAGGGCTACGCAAGAACGTTATGCAAGCCAATGAGATGTTAATTGGCGTGCTTGTGCCAATGATGCGTGAAAACGAGCGCGGCATCTTTCTAAAACTGGGATTGCGACGCGCACAAGCCATTAGTGTGGTGAATGTGAGTGTGATTGTGGCGCAAACAGAAGAGGGCATTGTTGACCGTGCCACCGTCACATTGGGGAGCGTTGCGCCAACGATTATTCGTGTGCCATCCGCAGAAGAAGTCCTGATTGGCAAACAACTGAAGGAAGAGACCATTCGCCACGCGGCACGTTTGGCAGGAAGCACCCCTACACCCATTGACGATATAAGAAGCACCGCCGAGTATCGTAGTGAGATGGTGAAAGTGCTAGTGGCGCGTGCGCTTCGGGCTTTAGCCAGTGGGCAAGCCCTAGATACGTTGCCAAAAGACGCGCCCATGCTCTGGGGTGAAAATCACGCTAGAGTTAATGGCAACGCACTTGCTGAGGGGCTTCCTCACCAAGAAAGCCAACCCATCCAGGCAACCATCAACGGAGCAAGTATCACCACAGAGGGCGGGCAAGACAAGACGCTTTTGGACTGGCTTCGTGACGATGCCAAACTCATTGGTACAAAAGAGGGTTGTGGTGAGGGCGAATGTGGGGCGTGTACAGTGTTTTTAGATGGTGTTGCTGTAATGTCTTGCATGGTGGCAGCCCCACGCGCCCACCAAGCCCGCATTGTTACTGTGGAAGGATTGGGGCAAGAATCCCATTTGCACCCTATTCAGTCCGCATTTGTGGCACAGGGTGCTGTACAATGTGGATATTGCACGCCCGGTTTCTTGATGTCTGGGGCTAAGTTATTAGAGGAACATCCTCACCCCACACAAGAGCAAATTGAACAGAGTATTAGCGGCAATTTGTGCCGTTGTACTGGTTATTACACCATTATTCAAGCCTTTCAAGAGGCGAGCCAACGTAAAGAGGAGTTATCATCATGAGCATGGAAGAATATAGCAACAAGTATAAGCCGAAGAAGAAGAACTATCTAAAGCCGTTTATGCCCATCATCGGTATTATTATTCTGGCAATTGCCGCAGGCGTGGGCTATATCACTAGCGAACCCCTGCTACGACTTTTGCAAGACAATGTGCCGGGCGTTCCTTTTTCACAAGAAATGCAATTGGTGGTAGCGGGAACGGTTTTCTTAGTTATCATTTTGGCGTTTGGGCTAATTTACTCGGCGTTTCAGCCCGGTATGCCTAAAGGCGTAAGTGAAAGCGACCTTGACCGCGAAAAGCGCGACAGAGAAAAAGAAATCTTGGCTGCCAAGCGTCGTAAGAAAGAAATGCAAGCCAAGATGCGCCAACGTAACCAAGGTAAGTAGTGCTTTAAGTAATTTGGGTGCAGGAATGAGTTTTATTTTTGTGCTGTGTGATGCAAACAAGGTGGCTTAATGCCCCTTGTTTTTGCATAATGACGTGGGATATTAAAACTAAACGTTGTTTTTGGGGTGGGGGACTTATGGCAAAGAGCGAAACAATCGCCATTGGCAAATCTGTAAAGCGGTTGGATGCTATTGGCAAGGTAACAGGCGAAACGCCTTACGCAGGTGACATCAACATTGAAGGGCAAGCGTGGCTAAAAATTAAATTTAGTGACCGCGCTCATGCGCGTGTGCTAAATGTGCATACCGAAAAAGCCTTTGCGCTAAAGGGTGTTATTGCGGTGCTGACCAGCGAAGATGTGCCTGTCAATGAATATGGCTTGGTGATGAAAGACCAGCCCGTGATTTGTGGGCGTGGCGGAAACAAGCGCGGTACGGATATTGTACGATGCTACATGGACTATGTGGCGGTAGTGGTTGCAGAAACAGAGCGCATCGCCGAACAAGCCCTTGCCCTAATTGATGTTGAATATGAGGATTTGCCCCCCGTTTTTGACCCAGAAGAAGCATTGCGCGATGATGCGCCACGCTTGCATCACGATACACCCAATAACACGATTACCCATATTCGTATTCGCAAAGGCGATATGCAGGACGCATGGGCGCAAGCGCACGTGGTTGTTGAAGATGAGTACCACACGTCTTGGCAAGAACACGCCTTTTTACAACCCGAAGCGGGCTTGTCTTATATTGACGATGAGGGTCGCGTCACGGTGATTGTGGCGGGGCAATGGATGCACGAAGACCAAGAGCAAATCTATCATGCGCTAAACTTGCCCCCCGAAAAAGTGCGCGTGATTTACCCCGCCATCGGGGGCGCGTTTGGTGGGCGTGAAGATATGTCTGTGCAAATTGTGCTGGCGTTAGCCACCCATAAGCTGGGGATTCCTGTTAAAACCCAATGGACGCGCGAAGAAAGCATCCTTTATCACCACAAACGCCACCCCATCCGTGTAAAGACAAAATGGGGCGCAAACCGTGAAGGAAAGGTAGTTGCTATTGAAGCAACCGTGATTGGTGATGCGGGCGCATACAATTACACCTCTAACAAGGTGCTAGGCAACGCCAATTTAACCGTCAGTGGGGCGTACGATGTGCCGAATGTCCATATTGATACGTATGCCGTGTATACCAATAACATCCCATCGGGGGCATTTAGGGGTTTTGGTGCGCCCCAAGCCCTGTTTGCTGCCGAAGGGCAAATGGACAGGCTGGCGGATGCGTTGGGCATGGATAGGCTAGAAGTACGGCGCATCAATTGCTTCAAAGAGGGGAGCTTGCAGTCTACAGGCACACCTTTGCCAAAGGGTGTTTCTATTGGGCAAGTGCTTGAAGCCGTAGGGCGCGAAAGCTATTGGCATGTTGCTTCTGATGAGGCTGTTCATCGTGACCCCACACCACAGCCTAATGACCTTACTAAACGGCGTGGGCGTGGTGTGGCGTGTGGTTACAAGAACATTGGCTATAGCTTTGGGTTTCCAGAGCATAGCTGGGCAGCGATTGAACTCTATGGCAAAACCGAGATTGAACAAGTGGTGGTACGACAAGGGGGCGCGGATGTGGGGCAGGGAGCGCATACGGTCTTTAGGCAAATGGCAGCTGAAGCGATAGGTGTGCCTGTAGAAAATGTACGCCTGATTACCGCCGATACTGCCGAAACGGGCAGTTCAGGGAGCGCGTCTGCGTCACGGCTAACGTTTATGGCGGGTAATGCCATTAGGGGAGCAGCCGAAAAAGCCCTAGAATCGTGGCAACTAGAAGAGCGTCCCGCTAAAGCCGAATTTATGTATCGTCCACCCAAAACCACCAACTATGATCCGATGACGGGGCGTAGCGAACCGAACTTTGCGTATGGCTATACCGCGCAAGCCGTAGAGGTGGAAGTGGACATTGAGACGGGGCAAATTAGGCTTTTAAGTGTGGTAGCCGTGAATGATGTGGGCAGAGCTATCAACCCGTTGTTGGTACGTGGACAAATTGGGGAGGGCGTGATACAGGCGCAAGGCTACGCCTTGATGGAGCATTTGGTTAGTGATAAGGGGCGCATTAAAAATCCCTACTTCTCTACTTATCTTATTCCGACAGCACTTGATATTCCGCCCGAAGTAAAGTCGGTGGTGCTAGAATACCCCGACCCAATTGGGCCCTGGGGTGCGCGTGGTATGGCAGAAATGCCGATGTTGCCTTTATTGCCTGCGATTGCCAGCGCAATTCATGATGCAACGGGCGTCTGGCTAACCTCACAGCCGTTTACCCCTGATAAAGTGGTGAAAGCCCTGCGTCAGGCAGGCATTGGGGTGATTTAACGCGATGAAACTTCATCAAGCGTTTGACATTGTGCGCGGTGACGTGGTGGCTTTTGTGGGCGCAGGCGGAAAGACTTCTGCGCTGGTGGGCTTGGGCTATGAGCTAATGGAAATGGGGTGGCGCGTGCTGGCAACCGCCACCACTTACATTGACGAAGAACAACTATCACTTATGCCGTTCGCATTGCGTTATAAGGGCGATGTGAGTGCGGTTTCTCTGGCATTAAACGAACATCGTTTTGTGTTTTTGTATGGTCACATTGAAAAAGGGCGTGTTTATGCCCCTTCAATGGCGTGGCTAACGCAAATTTTGGATAATGTGGATAGTGATGCGCTACTTATAGAAGCCGATAAATCTGACGGCGTGGCGTTCAAAGCCCCTTACAGTGATGAGCCTACGATTCCACAAGAAACTACAATCGTTGTGCCGTTGGTGTCCTTGTCTGCGCTAGATAAGCCACTGGATGATAAGACCGTTTATAACCCACAAGCAATGATAGAAAAGTATGGCTTCTACTTAAACGCGCCTATTTTTGCACCTTGGATTGGGCAGGTGCTACGCGACGAAGAATTTGGCTTAAAGGGTATTCCGCCTAAGGCGCGGATTGTAGCGTTCTTAAATCAGACGGGTGAAAAGGGCTATGTGCGCCAACGCGCCCGCACTATTGCCCGCAGTGCGCTTAGAAATCCACGTATTTCGAGTGTGGCGATTGGGAGCATCAGAGGCGTAGACCCCATTTATGAAGTGCAGCGTTCGGTGGCAGCGATTGTATTAGCGGCGGGCATGAGTACGCGCATGGGTCAACCCAAGATGCTACTGCCTTGGGTAGACGACAAGCCCATTATCGTGCATATTGTGGAGCAATTGATTCGTTCACGATTAGACCATATTTGCGTGGTAACAGGGGCTTATGCTGACGAGATAAAGGCATTGCTGAAGCCGTTGGATGTGCAAGTGGTAAACAACCGCACATATCAGACGGGTGAAATGCTCTCTTCTGTTAAGGCGGGCTTGCGGTCTATGCCACAGGGTATTTCTGCGAGCATGGTTGTTTTGGGTGACCAACCGCGTCTGGAGCCAAAAGTGCTGTATAAAGTGTTGCGTGCTTATGCCGAAAGTAGCCATTCCATTGTGATTCCTAGTTTTCAGATGAAGCGTGGGCATCCATTGGTCATTGGAAAACGCCATTGGAAAGAGATACTGGCGTTAAAGGGCAATGATTCTTTACGCGATGTGATTAACGCCAATCACGAGAAAACATTGCATGTCGATGTGGGAACAGAAAGCATTTTGCATGATGTTGATACGCCCCAAGACTACCAACAAGAACGTTTACGGGCGGGTTTACCCCTTTATTGGCAACCAAGCAAACCTAAAAAAGACTCTTAAACCCTTATTTTAGTTCTTTGGGACGATTCATCATCTGTGCGATTTCGTCGGGTGTCCAGCGGCTACTTTGAATAACGCGAGTGCGTAATGTTGCGGGGCGTTTACTGATGTGTCCGTGTGCCAATTCGCGCAGGGTATCACTTTCTGTCATCGGGGTAATAACAATAAGAACTTCGTTGTCTTGGATAATGTGGTCATCTGAAGGGGCGTAACAATAGCTATGGTCTGCTAATCTGATGCCCACGACACCCGCCTTAAACTCCGTTTTTAAGTCTAAAGACCCCACACTTCGCCCTATCCAGGGCGATTCATTTTCCATGTAAAGCTCAGTAGTTTCTAAGCCTGTTTGATAGTTAAACATCACGTGCTTTAAAAAGTCGCTGATATTAGGATGATTGGTTGTTAGCAAGGTGAAGGCTGCTGCCACCCGAAACGGGCTAACGATGCGGTCTGCCCCAGCACGTTCTAGCTTAGGAATCATTTCATCTTTGTATGCGGTAGATGTAATGAGCAATTGTTTGTTTAAGGTACGGCAGGTAAGAATGGTAACAATAGCTTCAGCTTCTTCTTCTAGGGTGACCATGATGGCTTGGGCGCGTTTAATGCCTGCTTTAATGAGCGTTTGTTCTTCTGTGGGGTTGCCCGTTATTGCCCTAAAGCCTCGCGCCAAAAGCTCGTCAGTAAGGTCTTTATCTGTACTGACAATGACAAAAGGGCGGTCAGGGTTAAGGGCATCAATGGCGCGTTGTGCAACCAAGCCACTGCCACAAATGATATAGTGCTTATTTAGGCTCTGAATGGCGTTTTCGGCTTCTTGCAAGCTATATACTTTATCGCTCTTGGGTGGCACTTGCTTAAAGGGAAGGGGTTGCCATAGAGTGCCTGGTGTGCGCGTTGTACCTTGGCTAAGGGCTTTTAGAGGGTTTATGTGTTGGCTGGGACCCACCGCAAGCAAAGTTTCTTCAGGCTGAATGATATGTGATTTATCGGGAACATAGGTAAAATCACCGTCTATACCCCGCAATCCTATAACATCCGTGTCATAGTTTTGCCCTAAGGGTAATTCTGCAAGCGTTTTGCCCGCCCAAACAGAGGTTTCACTAATGCGTAATTCCATCATGCTATGGCTAATAGAGCTATCAAAAACCAAGTTACTGTAAAAATCATTAACAGCAGGGCGAAATGTACCGTTGTTTAAGAAGCTGCCTGCTACGGCATAGGGCGCAATAACGTTATTTGCCCCCACTTGTAGCATTTTATGATTCAGCTTCTCATCGAGGACGGCTGCTGTAATGGTGACGGTACGGTTAATACTGCGGGCGGTAAGCACGGTTAGTAATGTTTCGGTGTCGCTATTTCCCATGACCACCATAGAGCCAGCATGGTGTATGGCAGAAGATGACAACACGGCAACATCGGTAGAATGTCCTAAAATGACCCAAAGCCCTTTTTGCCGTAAGGTGTCGGCGTAGGTGGCATCATGGGTAACAATGACAAGGCTTTCTGTAAGGGATGTTGTAAACTTCTCATCTGACACTGCCAAGAAAAAATGGCGCAACCGTTGGCTGATAATTTGGTATGGGCTTTGTGGTGGTGTAAGGGATGCATTGAGATTCAATAAGTAGCTAATGGCGCGGTCTACCATTTCGCCAGAACCGCACAAAATGGTATGCCCCTCAAATGTTTTTACTTTTTGCAGAATTAGGCGTTTTTGACGCGCTTCACGTAAGGATGGGCTGGTGAGTGTGGTAAAAATGGCTTGTAAGGCAAAGGTGAAGGTGGCAAGACCAAACACCACAATACCCATCGCAAATACACGCCCACTTATGGTACGAGGGGCAATGTCACCATAGCCAACAGTGGCAAGTGTAATGACTGTTAGGTAAAGGGCATCAAAAAACGAGAAGCCCTCTAGCACCATAAACCCTATGATGCCAACAGAGATAATTGTGACAAGGATAAAGAGGGCTAGGCGTAGCTGATTTCTGGATGTGCTATCCACGAATTAGCCCGTAAACCACTTAATCAACTTTGAAAGAACTGTTTTTCGCTCATCACGTACTTGTTGATATTCAAGCTGCATTTGTTGGGTTAAGTATTCTAGTTCACCCAGGCGCATGCGTGCGCCATTGACAATGACCCACTCTTTATCTAAAGCGCGAATATCCTGTGGGACGCGGTTGTAGAGCCTGTTGTAGGCATCTACGTAATTTTGCATAACGCGCTCGGATTCCAATACCATGTTTCATGCTCCTAAGCCTTCAGTATTATGACTAATTCTAGCAGATTTTTGAAAAAAGGTTATCAAACACTTGTATAAACTTGTTATCATGTTGGCTTTCAAAGGGGTGGGCTGGCACGTTATAATAGAATGACGATTTTATTTTTACAAAAAGGACAAATTATCATGCAATATGAACGCTCTCATTATCAAGAAGCCGTTACTGTCATTCAGGAACGCATTAACGTAACGCCTGCCATTGGGCTAGTTTTGGGGTCGGGGCTGGGTGGTTTGGCAGATACCCTTGAGAATGCTGTCTCAATTCCGTATAGTGACATCCCTCATTGGCCCCGTTCTACGGTGCATGGGCATCAAGGCAAACTGGTAATTGGAGAGCTAGAAGGCAAGACGGTAGTTTGTCAGCAAGGACGCGCCCATTTTTATGAGGGCTACACCATGCAACAAGTAACTTTTCCTGTGCGTGTGATGCACTTTTTGGGTGTAAAAACGCTATTGCTAACCAATGCAGCGGGGGGGGCGGATAAAAGCTATCGCGTGGGTGACCTGATGTTGATTAACGACCACATTAATCTTCCGGGTATCGCAGGTCTTAACCCCTTAATGGGCGCAAACGACGATTCATTGGGTCCCCGCTTCTTAGGGATGGCACAAACCTATGACCGCGAACTGCGCCAGATTGCGCGTGGTGTTGCCCAAGAAAACAATATTCCCCTTCATGAAGGGGTGTATGCGGCAGTATCGGGACCGGCATTTGAAACACCTGCTGAAGTGCGTTACTTGCGCGGTATTGGGGCAAATGCAGTGGGCATGTCTACGGTACATGAGGTTTTGGTGGCGCGTCACGTGGGGATGCGTGTCATGGCGGTATCGGGTATTACTAATGAAGCCATTGACCAAGTGGACAGCGTAAACGAAACGAACCATGAGGAAGTGCTAGAAGCGGGTTTGGTGCTTGTGCCACGCTTGATAAAACTTATTAGAGGGGTACTTAAACAAGGATAATATGGCAGGACTATTCTTCTTCGTAGACCAAATCGCTGTTGGCGTTTATATCGTCTTGGGGGCAATTGCACTTTGGTTTGTGTGGCGGTTTTTAAGCGCACGTATTGAGTATGCCTCTACATTTTATGAGCTAGAACGTGACCTTGCACGCCAAAAACAATGGGATGCAGCGTTGTTGGTGGTGTTGATGCTGCAATTTAGCATTGGCATTTTGGGCATTCAACGCGAAGTTGTGCCATTTTTGCAGGGCGAAATTAATGTGCAAGAAGCGGTTGCGGTGGGGATAGTTATACAAGACGGCGCAGTAGCCACTTTTACGCCTGCGCCCATTGCAGGGGGGCTAAATATTGAGCCGGTTGCGCCATTAGGTGAGAACAACGTGGTGCTATTGGTAACACCCACGCTTACACCCACGCCAGTGGGGACAATTGTCCCTAATGCACCTGCAATTGTGGGGTGTAATGATGACCGCGCTACTATTCAAGTTCCTGCTAATGGTATGCGCGTTTTCTCGCCAATTCCGATTGTGGGAACAGCCTATACCGAGTCTTTTGCGCTGGCAAAAGTAGAAATTAAGGGCGTAAGTACCAATGACAATTACACGGTTATTGACGATAAACGCCAACCCATTCTTATATCAAGTGCGTTTAGCCAGTTTTCGCCCGCCTTGTATTCGCCCGGCGAGTATCAATTGCGGATTATGGTCTTTGATTTAACCGATACGCCTGTGGCTTCGTGTATGGTGACGATTTACATCACAGAACCGCCGATGACACCCACCCCCACACGCACGCCTTCGGTGTAGTAGAACGTTATGGCGCATGTAGGATTTATTGGGGTGGGTAAGGTTGCTCGCACACTAGGTAAGTTGTGGCATGATGAGGGCTATGGGATTAGTGCGGTCTATAACCGCACACATGCACACGCCCAAACCTTTGCCGATGAGGTTTATTCGCACGCTTGTGAAGGTCTTTTGGAAGTGATACAACGTGCTGACCTCATTTTTTTAACGGTAAATGACGATGCACTCTTGTCTTTGGCAGAAACTTTAGTAAGTGAAGATGTATCTCACAACATCCAATGGAGTGAGAAGGCTTTTGTGCATACATCGGGGGCGTGTAGCCTAGACGTGCTAGAGCCATTGCGGGCGTGTGGCGCACAAGTGGGGAGCTTGCACCCCGCGTTTCCGTTTGCGGATGTAGAGACGGCACGCCAAACGTTGCGCGGGGCGACCTTTGCCATAGAAGCCTCATCGGATTCTCTAAAGACGCATCTTAGCCAGCTGGTGAACGCGCTGAACGGGCAGGAAATTGTGCTAGAGGCGGGGCAAAAGACGCGCTATCATCTGGCTTTGGTGATGGCAAGCAATTATACGGTGGTGCTATATGCCATAGCAAAAGAGATGCTATTGGGTCTGGGCGCAGGGGATGACAGCGCAGTTAACGCGCTTAACCGCTTGCTAGAAGGCACAGTGACTAACCTCATCACACAGGGCGTACCGCGTGCGCTAACGGGACCCCTAACAAGAGAAGATATAGGCACATTGCAAGCCCATCTTGATGTGCTGGATACCCCCGAACTAAAAATATTGTATCGGCAACTGGCACGTGGGGCATACCCATTACTAAAGGCGCGGGGCGTACCAACCGACCGTATTGAATTAACCTTTATACAGGATGAAAATAATGACACGCTTAACAATACGTGACATCCAAAAGATGAAAACAGACGGGCAGAAAATAACTGTTTTAACGGCGTATGATGCAACAGGGGCGCGCGTGGCAGAAGCTGCTGATGTGCCAATGATTTTGGTGGGTGATTCTTTGGGGATGGTGGTACAAGGACATTCTACGCCCCTTAAAGTAACGCTAGAACACATGATTTACCACGCAGAAATTGTGGCGCGTGTAACACAAAAACCGCTGATTGTGGCAGATTTACCCTTTATGACATACCAAATTAGTGAAGAACAAGCCCTTCAAAATGCTGCCCGTGTGATGCAAGAAGCGGGCGTGACTGCCGTTAAAATTGAGGGTGGTGTAACCATTGCACCTACGATAAAACGCCTTGTGAACGTTGGGATTCCTGTCGTTGCGCACATTGGCTTAACGCCCCAAAGTATTCATCAGTTTGGGGGCTTTAGGGTGCAGGGGCGCGATATAGACTCGGCACGGCAACTGATTAGAGATGCTGAAGCAGTGCAAGAAGCCGGCGCGTTTGCGATTGTCCTAGAACTTGTACCAAGTCAATTGGCGCAATTAACCACAGAACGCCTTAAAATTCCGACTATTGGCATTGGGGCGGGCGTGCATTGTGACGGACAAGTGCAAGTGTTTCATGATGTGTTGGCAATGTTCTCTGACTTTTTGCCAAAGCACGCCAAACAATACGCACAGATTGGCAATGTGATGAAAGAAGCGATTGCTACTTATCGTGAAGAAGTGCAAAAAGGCAGTTTTCCATCGAATGACAACGTCTTTATGATGAAAGAGGACGTGATTAACGCGCTACGAAAAGAGCTAGGGCATGAAGGTTCTTGAGACCATTGAAGCTGTTACCGCCTATCGTAAAGGGCTAAAGGGGCGCATGGGTGTTGTGCCAACAATGGGGTATTTGCATCAGGGGCATGTGTCATTAGTGCGCGAAGCACGCGCTGATTGTGACCACGTTTTGGCAACGATTTTTGTCAACCCCGCGCAATTTTCGCCTAGCGAAGATTTGTCGGCATACCCACGAAACCTCCCTCGTGATTTAGAGCTTTTAGAAGCGGAAGGCGTGGATGCTGTATTTACGCCTACACCTGCCATGATGTATCCGCCTAATTTTCAAACGTATGTGACGGTGGAACGGGTGTCATTAGGCAAAGAAGGGGCAAGCCGCCCGACACATTTTAAGGGCGTGTCTACGATAGTGATGAAGCTGTTTAACATCGCCCAAGCCCATAACGCCTATTTTGGGCAAAAGGACGCGCAACAAGTGGTTGTTATCAGGCGGATGGTGCAAGATATGAATATGCCCGTGAACGTGGTCGTTTGCCCCATTGTAAGAGAAATAGACGGCTTGGCGATGAGTTCACGGAATGTGTATTTAACCACGCAAGAACGCCAATCGGCGCGTGTACTTCACGATGCGCTTACAGAGGCGGGGCGCATATACGCAGAAGGGGAACGCCATCCCGAAGCAATAAAATCACGCGTGATAGCTCTTTTGGAGGCTACACCATTGGCAAAAGTAGACTATATTAGCGTGGCGCGTGCCAGTGACATGCTAGAACTGGATAGCCCGATAGAACAGCCTTATTTGGTGTCTTTGGCGGTTCAATTAGGTAAGCCTCGCCTGCTGGATAACTGTTTACTGCCCATGTCGTTGAACACCCGTGAGGGCGCAACAGAAACACTTGGCGTAGAGTAGGTGTAAAAAAGGGCATGTGAAACACCATGCCCTTCAAGTATCTAGGATTGTTTGAATAGCCGAGACAACGCGCTCGTAATTGCCCGTTGCCAACGTTGTAAGCGTGTACGAAGGCGTGCCAGCGTATAACGGAATCTGCGCCGCTGTACGTTAAGGCGTGTGGGTGCTTTGTTGGGCGTTACCCATCGTATGAGCGCGGTTGCCCACGATAAGCCCCCACCAAAGCCCGTAAATATCACCACATCATCATCTTTAATGCGCCCTTGTTGTAGGGCTTCGCACAGCGCAAGTGGGATAGATGCGGCGGAAGTGTTGCCATACTTTGCTAGATTGCTGACAAATTTGCTCTCATCAATTTTGAGCTTCTTTGCTAAGTAATCTAGGATGCGTTGGTTGGCTTGATGAGGGACGACCACATCAATATCTTCTACCGTTAAATCAGACATTTCTAACACTTGGCGAATGCTTTCATCTACCACACGGGTGGCAAACTTAAACACTTCGCTACCGACCATGCTCATCTTGTTGACTTTTTGGTTTTCTAGATCATTGTGATTATGGGTGGGGATGTTAAGCAAGTCACCCCCTGCACCATCAGAGCGTAATACGCTAGACATTACGCCCCCCTCTTTGTCGCTGGCTTGTAGTACTACCGCTCCCGCACCATCCCCGAACAAGATACAGGTGGTGCGGTCTTGCCAATCTAGCACGCGACTCATGGTTTCTGCGCCAATGATGAGTGCTGTTTCGATGCTACCGCTACGAATAGATTGGGTTGCCATCTCTAACGCATACACAAAACCGCTACAGGCTGCACTTAAGTCAAAAGCACCCGCTTGGCTTGCCCCTAAAAAGTCTTGGACAAGGCTGGCTGTGCTAGGGAAAACATTTTCTGATGTTGAGGTTGCCACAATAATCAGGTCCAGGTCTTTGGGCAACACATCGGCTATTTCTAGGGCGTTTTTGGCAGCTTCACATGCCAAAGTGGTTGTTGATTCGCGTTCATCTGCAATGCGACGCTCTTTAATGCCTGTGCGCGTTACAATCCACTCATCGGTGGTATCCACAAGAGCAGCGATGTCATTGTTGGTCATAGTTGTTTCTGGAACCGCCATGCCCCACCCAACGATGTGAGCGAATATGCCCGTTGTAATCTTTTGTGCGCTACGCTTCGCCATTGGGGTTATATCGTCCTAAAATGACAGTTGCATTATGCCCGCCAAAGCCAAACCCATTGCTCATAACCACGTTTAGCGTTTTTGCCACGCCCACATTAGGCGTGTAGTTTAGATCGCAGTTGGGGTCGGGGGTGGTAAGGTTGATGGTGGGTGGGATGAAATTATCCTGAATTGCCATGATGCTAAACACGGCTTCAATTGCCCCTGCTGCACCCAAGAGATGCCCCGTCATGGACTTGGTGGAACTAATGGGAACGGTGTAGGCGGTTTCGCCCAATGCGCGTTTAATGGCTTTGGTTTCGGCAGCATCGTTAAGGTTTGTGCCTGTGCCGTGTGCGTTGATGTAGTCAATATCTTGGGCTGTTAAGCCAGCGTCTGCCAGCGCACGGGTCATTGCCATAGCTGCGCCTTCGCCTGTTTCTAGCGGGGCGGTGGGGTGGTACGCATCGGATGTATGCCCATAACCTAGCACTTCTGCATAGATGGGTGCGCCACGTTCTAGGGCGTGGTCAAGGTCTTCTAGCACCAACATTGCACAGCCTTCACCCGGCACAAAACCATCACGCTTGCCATCAAAAGGACGGCTTGCGCCTTCGGGGTCGGCGTTGTTTTGTGAAAGGGTTTTCATGTTATTAAAACCTGCGATGGTCATGGGGGTGATGGCAGCTTCAGTTGAGCCTGTAATCATCACTTTCGCTTGCCCGCGCCGAATAATTTCGGCGGCTTCGCCAATACAGTTATTGCCTGTGGCACAGGCGGTTGTAATGCAGAAGTTTGGGCCTCTTAGGTTAAATTCCATAGAAACGCGCCCACTACTGCCATCAATGAGCAAGCGTGGCACAACAAGCGGGCTTACACCGTGATGCCCTTTTTGGACGAAGCCCATTACGGCTTCGATGAGTGAGTTAATGCCCCCGATGCCACTGCCGACAATACAGCCGATGTCATAGCGGTTTTCATCGGTAACTACCAAGCCACTTTGTGCAACGGCTTCCTTGGTGGCGGCTATTGCAAAATGCGTGGCGCGGTCTGTGCGTTTGGCTTCTTTTTTACCCATGAGGGCTTCGGCATTGAAGTCTTTCACTTCGCCCGCAATTTTATTTTCAATGACGACAGGGTCAAAGAGGGTAATGCCCCCAATACCGCTTTTGCCCTGCGATGTGTTTTTCCATGCTTCTTGAACACTGTTGCCTGTGGGGCAAATTATCCCCATACCTGTAACTACTACGCGCCGTCTTGCCACGATTGCCTCCTCTTTTGATGAAAGATGCTAAAAATAGCCTCTTTTTTGTTTTAAGACTTGATATAGTTTATAGAACACGAAAAATCTCATTTGGTTGTGGGGTTGTCGTTGATGGCTACGCTCATGTTATAATCGCGCATCTAAACCACCTTAGTGTAACACAAGACCCACAACAGAAACGACGCTTAAATGATACTCGTAACAGGAGCAACAGGCTATATAGGACGGCACGTGGTACAGGCTCTGATGGACGAGGGCTTGCCTTTGCGTTGCCTTATTCCTGAACATCGCCTGAACGCTATTACATGGGATAAAGATGCCCCTAATGCCCCTCAAATTGTAATAGGTGACATCTTAAACGAAGAAGTGGTATTTAAGGCAGTCACGGGGGCGCACACCATTATTCACCTAGAAAATGCCATGTGGTGGGGGCGCAAGCGTGACCTAGAGCGCATTGAAATAAGTGGCACACAAACGCTCCTAGCGGCGGCGCGTAGTGTACGCGTGGGGCGCGTTATCACCCTTAGCCATATCGGGGCAACGCCTTCATCAGCATATACCCTGCACCGTACTAAAGGACAAGTAGAAGAACTCATTAAAGCCAGTGGACTGGCGTATACGATTATGCGCTTGGGGCTGGTGTTTGGTGAGGGGGATGCGTTCATTAGCCATATTGCTATGATGCTACGCGGAAACCCACTATTTTTTGCGATGCCGGGTCAAGGTGAGGTGGTGTTGCATCCGCTTCATATTGATGACCTTGTGAAAGCCATTTTGGTATCGCTAGAAAGTATTGACGCACTAGACCGCACCATCGAAATGGGCGGCTTGGAATACACTACATTTGAGGATTTGTTGTATACGATTATGCGTGTGTCGGGTATGTCTCGCCCTATTTTGCGCTTGCCTCCTTATCTAATGCGCTTGCTCTTGTGGGTGGGCGGATGGTTACTCCCTCGTACACTGATGACTACCCAATGGTTAGACATTTTGGCAACGCATCGTGTAGCACCCATGAGCAATGCGTACGAGAATTTTGGCTTTCAACCACGCCGTTTTGAAGATGCCCTTGTGTCTTATCTACCTAAACAGGCACACTTAAGGGGATTGTTTTCACAGTCATTTCGTCGTCGTCCTAAATCACTTTAGAAAGGGGTTGTTATGGTGCAACAACAGGTACTCATTCGCGCCCTGCAAGAAACACAAGAATTGCATAATGCTGTAGAGCTACAAAAAATTTATTGGGGCAATAACATGGGAGATATTGTGCCTCATCACATGCTCTTGTCGATGGCGCACTATGGCGGGCATGTGTTTGGCGCATTTTTGAATGAGCGTATGGTCGGCTTGCTGATGGGGTTTATTGGCGCGCAAATTCACCCTGATGATGCAGTTGATGCCTCTAGCCACTTGTTGGTGATGTCTAAGCGCATGGTGGTATTGCCTGAATATCGCAATTACAAAATTGGGGAACGCCTAAAGCTGGCACAACGCGATTTTGCGATACGCCACAACATCCCGTTGGTAACGTGGACATTTGACCCGCTTCTTTCAAGAAATGCGTATCTTAACCTACACAAATTAGGTGCAATTGGGCAAAAGTATGAAGCTAATTTCTTTGGGACGGATGCGAATAACTCAACGCTTAGTGGCGATAGATTGGCGGCGAATTGGTGGGTAAAGCACGCTCATATTGAAGCGCATCTGCAAAAAACCTATGAAGATGCACGCATTATTAACGTGATAGAAAAACATGCCCCCGTTGCCCTAAACATCACCGATAACACCGAACAATTGCTAGAAGTTCACCCCGATTTTGTGAGCCTAGAAGCCGAAAACCCACAGGCGGGTAAGCTATGGCGCAACCATGTTCGGATGGCGTTTACGACGCTATTAGGGGCGGGGTATTTGGCGACTGATGTCATTCGGCGTGGTGAACGCACGTTTTACGCTTTTACTAAAGATGATGGCACGTTTAGTTATTAACGGTTGTATATGAGGAGTTTTTGACATGCAAAGCATCACGATTAAAGAAATCAAGCTATACCCCATTGCTATGCCCTTTGTTGAACCCTTGCGGACGAGCTTTGGGATGGAGCCATTTAAGGCTGCCATTGTGGTCGAAATGATTACAGAAGAGGGCGTAACGGGCTGGGCAGAAGCCTCTGTTGCGCCCGAACCCGGCTATACAGGCGAAACGGTGGGGACGGCGTATCATCTGATAGCGCATTTTCTTGTGCCGTTATTGGTGGGTAAAACCATTACAGACCCGTACCAAGCCCGCGACATATTGCATGTGGTACGCGATAACAAGCACGCCCGCGCAGGGCTAGAGATTGCTGTGTGGGATGCGTTTGCTAAAGCGAATAAAATGCGCCTTGCAGACTTGCTGGCATCGTACTTGCCCGAAGGACACGCCTCACGTGGACGCGCTGTAGTGGGTGTAAGCATTGGGATTCAGCCAAGTGTAGAAGAAACCATAGACATCATCAACAAGCGTCTTGGACAGGGCTATAAACGCATCAAGCTAAAGATTAAGCCAAACTGGGATGTGGAACTGGCACAGGGCATTCGCGCTGTACACCCCGATATTATGCTGATGTTGGATGCCAATAGCGCGTATACGTTGGCGGATGCCGAACACCTAAAGGGCTTGGACGACTATAATTTGCTGATGATAGAGCAACCCCTAAGCCACGATGATATTTATGAACACAGCAAGCTACAACCCCAAATTAAAACCCCTGTTTGCCTGGATGAAAGCGTAAAGAGTGCCAACGACCTACGCCTCGCCATTGAAGTGGGTGCGATTAAAATTCTAAACCTAAAGCCTGCAAGAGTGGGGGGCTTTGCCGAATCTTTAGACATTTACAAAGTTGCGTTAGAAAGTGGCTTATCCTTGTGGATTGGTGGGATGCTAGAAACAGGCGTAGGGCGTGCAGCTAATGTCGCAATTGCTTCGTTGCCTGCCGTGAATTTACCCTGTGACATTAGTGCAACCGACCGCTATTTTGCAGAGGACATCACCGAACCGCCTTTTGTGCTACAACCCGATAGCACGTTGCTCGTGCCTGATGGCGACGGCATTGGCGTAGAAGTAGTACGGGAACGCCTAGAACGTGCTGTAGAAGGCTGGTATGGGCAGAAATACTATCCAATTGCATAAACACACAATGACCAAATGAGATGAGGACACAACAAACATCATGAGCAAAGCGTTATTTGAAGGTTCTACCATTGGCTTTATTGGTGCTGGCGCAATGGGAACGGCAATGATTAGTGGCTTGTTGGCACGTGAATTGGTGAGTGCGGATTGTATCATTGCCAGTGACCCCCACATGGATAAGGGCGAAAAACTAGCAAATGACTACGGGATTCGCTTTACAACAGATAACCTAGAAGTGGCTAAAGAAGCCGATGTGCTGGTTTTAGCCGTAAAGCCACAGGTGCTAGGGCGTGTAATTAGCCCGCTTCGTGGGCGTGTGGATAACGTTTCGCTGATTCTGAGCATTGTGGCGAGCGTAAAGATGCGGACGATTGTCGGGCAATTGCTGAATAGTCGCGTGGTGCGTTCTATGCCCAACACGCCTGCACAAATTGGCGAAGGCATGAGCGTATGGTGCGCCACTGACGAAGTAGAGGACAAGCAGCGCAAACAAGCTGCCGCACTCTTAGGGGCATTGGGCGAGCAACTTTACGTAGAAGATGAACGCTTGTTGGATATGGCAACAGCACTTTCGGGCAGTGGGCCCGCCTATGTGTTTTTGTTTATGGAAGCCATGATTGATGCGGGCGTGCGAATGGGCTTTACATATCGTGATGCCAGCAAGCTGGTATTACAAACGCTAAAGGGCGCAAGCCAATATGCGATTGAATCGGGGGTGCATTTGGCGCAACTGCGAAACCAAGTGACTAGCCCCGGTGGCACAACGGCTGCTGCCCTCTATGAACTAGAAAAACTACACTTTAGAACCGCCATTGCCGAAGGCATTTGGGCGGCGTATCAACGGGCGGTACAGCTGGGTGAGGACGAAGACAAATGAGCGTGGTGACATTTGCCGATATTGAAAGCGCGTCAGAACGGTTAGCAGGAGTGGCACATCGCACCCCTGTACTGACATCACGGACGCTGAATGGGCGCATTGGCGCAGAAGCTTTCTTAAAAGCCGAAAACCTTCAGCGTATGGGGGCTTTTAAGTTTCGGGGGGCGTATAACGCACTCTCACGGCTGACGCTGGAAGAGCGCGAAAGAGGTGTTGTGGCGTTTTCGTCAGGCAATCACGCCCAAGCGGTGGCGCTTTCGGGCAGAATTTTGGACATTAAAACGGTGATAGTGATGCCGAATGATGCTCCCCAAATAAAGCTAAATGCCACACGAGGCTATGGGGCAGAAGTGGTTATTTATGACCCCACAACCCAAGACCGCGCAGAGGTGGCAAAATCTTTGATTGAAACGCACGGTTACACGCTTATTCCGCCGTTTGACCATCCTCATGTGATTGCGGGGCAAGGCACGTCTGCCAAAGAACTCATTGAAGACGTGGGGGAATTAGACACTTTATTGGTGTGCTGTGGGGGCGGGGGCTTACTTAGTGGCTGTGCGATTGCCAGCAAAACGCTATCTCCGAATACTAAAGTGATAGGCGTTGAGCCTGAAATGGCTGACGACGCGACGCGTTCTTTCCATACAAAGCAGCTGGTGAAGATTGCATACCCGAACACGATTGCAGACGGCACACGGACGCTTTCTTTGGGGCAACTCACGTTTCCATTGGTGTTGCAATATGTAGATGACATGGTGACAGTCAGTGAAGAAGCCATCAAAGAAGCAGTTCGCTTTGCGTTTAGCACCATGAAGATTGTGATAGAACCCAGTGGTGCGCTAGGGTTGGCGGCGGTTTTAAGTGGCGTGGTAAAGCCTAATGGGCGTGTGGGTATTATCATCAGTGGAGGGAATGTAGATGCTGCTGTTATGGCAGACATTTTAACGGCGCAATAGGAGTTTTTAGTGACACAATGCGCTGTAAGAGACAAAGCAGACAAGGGGCTTTTTATGCCCCTTGTTTTGTTTTCTAGTGACTTTGGTTTTTACAGGCGTTCTGCAATGAGTTTGGCTTGGGTAAATAGTAAAAGGTAGTCGGGCCCGCCTGCTTTGCTATCTGTGCCACTCATGTTAAAGCCCCCAAAAGGATGCACGCCTACCATTGCCCCTGTGCATTTGCGGTTAAAGTATAAGTTACCCACATGGAACTCACGGCGAGCCTGTTCTAGGCGGGTACGGTCTTGGCTATAGACTGCGCCTGTTAAGCCGTATTCCGTGCCGTTGGCAATGCGGATGGCATCGCTAAAGGACGTTGCACGAATGAGAGCCGTGACGGGTCCAAAAATTTCGTCTTGTGCCACACGCCCACCCTCAGGAATATCCCCAAAAACAGTCGGCGCAATAAAGTAACCGTTTTCATTGCTTTCTACCACACGCCCGCCCGCCAATAATTTACCTTCTTGTGTGCCAATGTTGATGTAGTGACGCACTTTGTCAAAGGCTTCTTGGTCGATGACAGGACCCGTGTAAATATCGGGGCTAAGGTCGGTTGCACCCACACTAAGTTTTTCGGTCAGCGCAACCACACGGTCGGCAACCGCGTCATAAATATCATTGTGAAGAATGACACGGCTGGCGGCAGAACACTTTTGCCCCTGAAAGCCAAATGCGCTGGCAACAATGCCCTGTGCTGCACTGTCAAGGTCGGCGGTTTCGTCTACGACAATGGCATCTTTACCCCCCATTTCTAAAATGGAGCGCTTTAGCCAAACTTGACCCTGTTGCACTTTAGCGGCAACTTCGTGGATGTGAACGCCAACAGGACGCGACCCCGTAAAGGCAATAAAGCGCGTGAGGGGATGTTCTACCATGCGTGCGCCCACAATTTCACCCGGACCGGTAAGAAAGTTGAGAACACCACTGGGCAAGCCCATCTTCCAAAATAGCTCGGCAACCATCCACCCTGTTAGGGGGCTTTGTTCGGCGGGCTTTAGCACAACGGTATTGCCTGCCACAATGGCTGCCGATGTCATGCCGGCAAGGATGGCGTTGGCAAAGTTCCACGGGGGAATGATTGCGCCCACGCCTAAGGGGATGTATTGCAAGTTAAGCTGTTCGTGGGGGTAGTGTGTAAGGAGCGCGTCACTATTGGCAATTCTTAAAATTTGACGGGCATAATATTCTAAAAAGTCGATAGATTCGGCGGTGTCGGCATCGGCTTCTGCCCAAGATTTGCCCACTTCTAGCACCATAACGGCGTTAAATTCGTGCTTGCGACGGCGCATTTCGGCGGCGGCATTTAGTAAGTGGCGTGCGCGTTCTTCGGGGGTGGTATATTGCCACTTCTTAAAGGCTTCTGTAGCAGCCTCGATGGCTAAATCGGCGTGCTTTGCTGTGCCATTGGCAAAGTAGCCTAGCACTTCGTCGGGGCGCGCGGGATTGATAGAAGGGAAAACATCCTCTAAGAAAATGCGTTGGTCGCCAATAACGAGGGGGTAGGTTTCGCCCAAACGCGACTTCACTTTATTCATGGCATCTTGAAAGGCTTTGACGTTGGCGGGGTTAGAAAAATCAGTAAATGGTTCGGTGCTATACGGTGGTAACATGGCAAAAACTCCTGATGGTGTGTGATGTGTGTGTGATGAAAAAGACGCGCCGAAGCGTGTTTTATTCCTAAAAGGGTGTGTGGTTACGCGGTGCGGAAGAAGCTCTTCATAAAGAACCACAAGTTTGCAGGTCGCTCGGCAAGACGGCGCACAAAGTAAGGATACCACGCCTCACCGAATGGCACATAAACGCGCATTTTATAGTCTTTTGCCAGCACTTCTTGGCGATTAGAACGCACACCATACAGCATCTGAAACTCGAAGCGGTCGGGGGCAATTCGCTCTTCTTTGATGAGTTTTTCGGCGGCAACAATCATGGCTTCGTCATGGGTGGCAATGCACAAGTAGGCATTGGTGTTGGCGCGTAGATATTGCGTCATTACCTTGACATAGTTTTGGTCAGTGTCTGCCTTCTGTGGAAAAGCAAGGTCGGCAGGCTCTAAATAAGCCCCCTTGCATAGCCGAATATGCGCGTTTTCTGAAGCAAGGTCTGCCATGTCTTTCTCTGTGCGATACAGATACGCTTGAATGACTGTACCCACATTGTTGAACTCGTATTCATCGCGCATGGTGCGATAAATGCGAAGGGTGGTATCGGTGTGGGCGGTGCTTTCCATGTCAATTGTGACGGGGATATTGTGCTGTTTGGCGCGTGTAAGAATGTGCCGAACATTGTTGACGCACAGTTCTTCAGAAATATCTAAGCCTAGATGAGTGAGCTTAACAGAAACACTGGCGTTTAAGCCGTCCTTGTGGATGCGGTCTAAAACGGCTTGATAGGTGCTAACCACTTCTTCTGTGTCTTTGGCGGCAGCCACACTTTCACCTAAGTAATCAAGGGTGACAAGGATACCCTTATCATTAAGTTCTTTGGTAGCTTGAACGGCTTCGTCTAACATTTCGCCTGCCACAAAGCGACGCGCAACACGGCGTGCAACGCCCCATTTTGTCATGACATTCCGTGCCCACGTTGCTGTAGAGAGATATAACAATAAACGCTTTAACATATGCCCTCTTATCCTTCTTATCATTGGCTCATCAAGGGGATGATTTGCCCTATTTTGGGGTGTATTCTAACAAATTTAGGCACGCTGTCGTATAGCCATTAGGGGCAAAAAGGGACTATACTTAAGAAGTAGATGATGTGTTTGTGAAAAAGTGGACATATAGCCCTTCATTCGGTACAATTCATAAGGCAAAATAGGGACGATTTATTTCAGCTTGGGAAAATGCGCGGTAACGCGCTTTAAGTAGTTATGTTAGTTGCAGTGGCAGTTAATCACACATAAGGAGCCGAGAATGGCGGAAAATATCTACGACTCTATTCTGAAACAGATTCAAGAGTATGCACCAACATTAGAATCCGTTGAAGTGGGTTATGTGCAAGAGGTCGGTGACGGTATTGCGCGTGTCAACGGAATGAACAACGTGCGTTACAACGAGCTTGTGCGCTTTGAAAATGGCACTATCGGTATTGCGTTTAACCTAGAACGCGATAGCGTGGGTGTGATTATCATGGGTGCTTACGAAGGCATTCAAGAAGGTGACACTGTTAGCTCACTAGGGCGTATTTCTTCTGTGCCTGTGGGCATGGGCTTGGTTGGGCGTGTGGTAGACGCGCTGGGCAACCCATTAGATGGTAAGGGCGTTGTGCCTGCCACAGAATACTATCCTATTGAGCGTATTGCTGCAGGCGTGATGGAACGTAAGGGCGTTAGTCGTCCTGTACAAACGGGCATTTTGGCAATTGATGCCATGATTCCTGTGGGGCGTGGACAACGTGAGCTTATCATTGGTGACCGCCAAACAGGTAAGAGCGCGGTAGCCATTGACACCATTCTGAACCAAAAGGGTCAGAACATGAATTGCATCTATGTTGCCATTGGCAAGCGTCGTGGTGAACTGGCACGCATTGTAAACACTCTTGAAGAACGTGGCGCAATGGAATACACCACCATTGTGGTGGCTTCGGCTTCGGACGCTGCCGCGTTGCAATACATTGCTCCCTTTGGCGGTTGCGCTATTGGTGAGTGGTTTATGGAAAACGGTAAAGACGCATTGGTCATTTATGATGACTTGTCTAAGCACGCTGCGGCTTATCGCCAAGTGTCTTTGTTGCTACGCCGTCCTCCCGGACGTGAAGCGTATCCCGGCGATGTGTTTTATCTTCATAGCCGTTTGCTAGAACGTGCTGCCCAACTAAGTGATGAAAAAGGTGGCGGTAGCCTAACAGCTTTGCCCATCATCGAAACTTTGCTTGGCGATGTGTCGGCATTTGTGCCTACCAACGTTATCAGCATCACGGATGGTCAAATTTATCTTGAAGGTGAACTTTTCTATGCGGGTCAACGCCCTGCTTTGAATACAGGCATTAGCGTTAGCCGCGTAGGTGGTGCTGCACAAACCAAGATTATGAGCAAGACTGCAGGCGGTTTGCGCCTTCAAATGGCGAAGTTCCGTGACCTTGCCGCTTTCGCTCAATTTGGTTCTAACCTTGATAAATCCACACAAGACCAGCTAGACCGTGGGTTGCGCTTGAACGAATTGTTTAAGCAAGCACAATACAACACCTATGCTTTGGAAGAACAAATTGCCCTTATCTATGCAGGCACTAACGGCTTCTTGGACACTGTGCCTGTTGCCCGTGTACAAGCATGGAAAGCAGATTTCTTACGTGCAATGCGGGCGCAATATGCCACACTTGCTAAAGAAGTTGCAGACAAGGCAATCAAGGGTATTGATGACGATCTCAAGACTAAGCTGGAGAGTACGCTCAACCAATTCAACGAGACGTGGAGCTAACGTCTAACACCGTGAAAGGAGACGCGAGATGCCACCGTTAAAAGAGGTACGCAATCGCATTAAAAGCATAAAGAACATTGCCCAAATCACCCGCGCACTAGAAGCTGTATCTGCGTCCAGAGTGCGTCGCGCACAAGCGCGGGTGTTGGCGAGCCGTGCCTATGCCGAAAAGGCGTGGGAAATTTTGCTAAACATTCAAAGCGCGTCAGGGGGGACGGTTTCTCACCCCCTTTTAACCGCGCGTGAAGAAATTAAGAACGTGCTTGTGGTTGTGTTGACCTCTGATAGAGGTTTGGCGGGGAGCTATAACACCAATGTGTTGCGCGTTGTCGAGCGTTTTGAAACACGCTTTGGCAAGCCCACCAAATTTGTTACGGTGGGGCGTAAGGGTCGCGATACCTTTATTCGTAGTGGCGCAAACGTTATCGCAGAGTTTAGCGATTTGCCTGCTGAACCCACCATTGCCAGCATTTCACCTATTGCACGCCTTGCCATTGATGCTTATATGAGTGGTGAAGTGGACGAAGTGTTCATTGCTTACACCGACTTTGTAAACATTTTGGCGCAACGCCCCGTGGTGCGCCTGTGGTTGCCTTTAAGCACAAACATTGAAGCGAACCGTGTGGTGAGTGACCTAATTAAGGAATTGCCCCCCGTAACAGAGGGCGCAACGACCTATGATTATGAGCCAAACGCTGCGGCTGTGTTGGATGAGATTGTGCCACGCTTTACAGAGCTTCAGTTGTATCAAGCGTTACTAGAAGCACAAGCCAGCGAACATGCAGCCCGTATGGCAGCCATGAGAAACGCCACCGACAACGCCAAGCAACTGACAGCCGATTTAACGCTGGAATACAATAAGGCGCGTCAGGCAACTATTACCAACGAAATCTTGGACATTGTGGGCGGTGCAAGCGCACTACAAGCCTCGCTAGATGCCCTTGCTGCTGAAATTTTGGGCGAAGCACCCGCACCCGTTGCGATTGCTAAACCTGTGAGTGCCAACGGCGCAAATGGTGAAAGCAAGGAAACCCCACAAGCAAAACCAGAAAAACCCAAAAAGGGCGCATCTAAAGGCGACAACCTTACGAAAGTAGAGGGGATTGGGTCCAAGATGTCGAAGGCGTTGGTAGAAGCAGGCATTGATACGTTTGCGAAGCTCGCCGAGAAAAGCGAAGATGAGTTACATGCAATTATTAAGGCAGCAGGGATGAACCTTGCGCCAAGCATCCCAACATGGGCAGAACAAGCCCGTTTAGCTGCAAGTGGCGATTGGGATGCTTTGAAGGCTCTACAAGATGAACTGGACGGCGGGCGTAGACCCCAATAAGGAGTAAGTTTTATGGCACAAGTTCAAGGTAAAGTTACCCAAGTGTTGGGTAACGTGGTGGATGTGGTGTTTCCAAGTGGGCAATTGCCCGATATTTTTGATGCGCTTCGCATTGAACGCGAAGGGCAAGAAGACCTCATCCTAGAGGTGGAATTGTTGCTTGGCGATAGCGAAGTGCGTTGCGTGGCGATGGATGCTACCGACGGCTTGAAGCGCGGTGAAATTGCTCATGCCACTGGCGCAGCCATTAGCGTGCCTGTGGGAGAGGCTTCACTTGGGCGCGTGTTTAACGTTTTGGGTCGCTCTATAGACAATGGCGAACCGATTGGCAAGGATGTTCCTCGCCGTCCGATTCACGCTAGCGCACCCACATTCGATGAACAAGCCTCTCGCGTTGAAATCTTTGAAACCGGCATGAAGGTTATTGACCTTGTTGCTCCGATGGTTAAGGGCGGTAAAACGGGTATCTTTGGGGGCGCAGGGGTAGGCAAGACTGTGACCATTCAAGAACTGATTAACTCTATCGCAACCCAACACGGCGGTTTGTCTGTGTTTGCGGGTGTGGGTGAACGTACCCGTGAAGGTACAGACCTTTACCACGAAATGAAGGAATCGGGCGTATTGCCCAAGCTGGCGATGGTATACGGGCAGATGAACGAACCCCCTGGTGTGCGTTTGCGCGTGGCACTTTCTGGCTTGACGATGGCAGAACACTTCCGTGACCAAGGCAAGGACGTGCTTATCTTTATTGATAACATCTTCCGTTACAGCTTGGCGGGCGCAGAAGTATCGGCGTTGTTGGGTCGTATGCCTTCCGCAGTGGGTTATCAACCCAACCTTGCCGAAGAAATGGGTATGCTACAAGAACGCATTACCTCCACCAATCGCGGTTCTATCACGTCGATGCAAGCCGTTTATGTGCCTGCAGATGACTACTCTGACCCTGCGCCTGTAGCGGTGTTCACGCATCTTGACAGCACGATTGCATTGGAACGTAGCATTGCCGCCCGTGCGTTGTTCCCTGCGGTAGACCCCCTTTCCTCAACATCAAAAATGCTTGACCCCAACGTTGTAGGGGAAGAACACTACCAAACAGCCCGCGAAGTACAAAAAGTGCTTCAACGCTATAAAGACTTGCAAGACATCATCGCCATCTTGGGCGTTGAAGAATTGTCGGATGACGATAAGTTGTTGGTGGCACGCGCTCGTAAAATTGAAAACTTCCTTAGCCAACCGATGGTTGTGGCAGCACAATTTACGGGTCGTGAAGGTCGCTATGTAAAAGTAAAAGATACAGTGCGCGGCTTTAGAATGATTCTGGACGGTGAAGTTGACCAAATTCCAGAAGCTTTGTTCTACATGGCAGGACCCATTGAGGATGTGCTTGAACGTTACGAAGACAGCCTCAAAAACTAGGAGGTAATGATGCCAATTCACGTAGAGTTAGTAACGCAAGAGCGTAAGGTGTTTGAAGAAAAGTATGCTGATATTGTGATTTTGCCCGCTGTTGAGGGTGAGATGGGCGTTTTGCCCAATCACGCCCCCGTTTTAACCACGCTAACCTTCGGTGAGATGGTGGTACGCAAGGGTAATGCCGAAGAACGCTTTGCAATTTATGGTGGGGTGGTGGACGTGCGCCCCGATAAAGTGGTGGTGTTGGCAGATACAGCAGAATCTTCTTTTGCGATTGATGAGCAAAAAGTGGAAGATGCGCGTAAACGTGCTTCACAAATTATGCAAGACGGTGTTAATCCAGAGCAAAATCGCACCGCTGCCCTAGAACTGCGTCGCGCAGAACTGGCTTTGAAAGTAAAACGCAGAGTTCAAACCAGTGGTAGTCGCTTACGTATTTTGGCTGAGGATGACGAGTAAAACTTGTCCTTCTTGATGGCTTCATGAAATCTGCTTACAACGCCCGAACTGTTCGGGCGTTGTGTTTTATGGTATAAACGATGCGTTCTATTCGTCATGAGCGCGTGCGCTCGTAACAGTAAGGTGCTGTATGGCATTATTCTCTAAACGCTTAGGTTTGGACTTGGGTACTGTCAACGTTCTCATTTATGACAACGGACAAATTGTGCTTCAAGAACCCTCCTTGGTGGCAATTCAAATTGACGAAAATGGTGACGAAAACATCATCGAGATAGGGCAACCTGCCCGCGAAATGATGGGGCGTGTGGACGATGAGAGCGTGCAAATTGTGCGTCCATTGCAAAATGGCGTTATTGCAGATTATGAAGTAACGCAAAGTATGTTGTCGTACTTCTTTGGAAAGGTTGCGGGGCGGTTTTCTTTGTTTAAGCCTACGGTGATGGTTTCTGTGCCGTATGGGGTGAACAGTGTAGAAAAACGTGCTGTAGTAGAGGCAGTGCTTTCGGCAGGGGCGCGAGAAGTGTTCCTGATTTGGGAGCCACTAGCGGCAGCTATCGGGGCAGGTTTGCCCGTAAGCACACCCGCAGGCGATATGGTAGTGAATATTGGCGGTGGCATCACCGAAGCTGCCGTGATTACGATGAACAATATCATTCGCGCCGAAAGTGGGCGGATTGGTGGGATTCGCCTAGATGAAGCGATTCAGTCCTATATCCGAAGCAAATATAACCTTGCGATTGGTTTGCCTACGGCAGAATCGGTTAAAATTCAGGTGGGGGCAGCTGTTGTGCAACCCCAAGAAATGACAATGGAAGTTCAAGGTCGTAGCATTAGTGATGGCTTGCCCCGTTCTATTCCTGTGAGTACCAGCGAAGTTGTTGAAGCCATTGAAGAACCTCTAAAAGCAATTGCGCGTGTGGTGCGTAATGTGCTATCAAATACACCCCCAGAACTTGCCTCTGATATTATTGACCGTGGGATTGTTTTAACGGGTGGCGGGGCATTGCTTCGCGGGCTAGACCGCTATTTAACTAAAGAAACGGGCGTGCCTGTGTATAGAGCTGATAACCCGATGATTGCCGTGGCGGTAGGGGCGGGCAAAGCCCTAGAAAACCCTGCAATGATGCGAAACATTATGCAGGTCAAATAGCAATGCGCTCTTTTTTGTGGAAAAATCGGTTTGAGCTAGGGGTATTATTGGGCGTAATTGCGCTCTTTTTCCCCATCATGGCGCATTGGAGTATATTAGGTGATTTTGAACCCCATGCCGAATTTACACTGCGGATGCTGGCAAACGAACCCGATTTCTTGATGCAGAGGATCCCTAACTTTCTGTGGCATGCCAGTGTAGGTGTGCCGTATGCTGTTTTAGGGATTGTGCCTCTTACCACTTATATCACCATTGTAAATGTGCTGTGGTACGTCTTTCTGGGTGGGATTATCTTTTGGCAGTTGCGCCTGGCATTGGCACGAGATAATACGCTTAGTGGGCGTGATGGCGCGATTGCCATTGTGATGACGCTGGCATTGATGATGATTGTTCCTATCAACTTGTTTTTCCCCGATAGCTATTACTTTGGTTTCGTGTACCCATATGTGTACCATAACCCCACTATGATACCGTTACGCCCGCTGGCACTGCTGATGTTTTTTGTGGGGGTGTGGTCGTTTAACCCATCGGCTGACCGCACACAATACGGCTTAAGGTTAGCTGTTGTGGCATTACTTTCGTTGGCGTGTGTGTGGGCAAAACCTAGCTATACGATGGTCTTTATTCCTGCGCTGGGCTTGGTGGTGCTGTGGCGACTGCTACGACGTGAGTTTATTGACTGGGGTATGGTGGTGATTGGGCTAGGCTTGCCGAGTGTGGGCTTAATTGGGCTTCAGGCACTTACTTACACCAGTGGAGGGATGGAGTTTTCGCCTCTGCTTGTTTTTGACTTGTGGGCGTATCACTATGACCCCCTAGCGAACCAAAACCTTGCCTTAAAACTGGTCTTGTCTATAGCGTTTCCGTTGGTGGTTTATATTGCTTATTGGGCGCAGGCGCGGCGTGACCTTACGTTAAATTTTGCTTGGATTGGCTTCATTATCGGCGTATTGTATGCGTATTTATTCGTGGACAGTGGCGATAGGGTAGCGGGCAATCTTTCTTGGAACGCGCAAATAGGCTTGATGGTGCTGTATATTGTGGCGGGTATTTTTTGGTGGCGTACCCACCGCCAACACCCAAACACGGCACGCTTTTGGGCAGTTGCCATTGTGTTTGGGCTTCATGTGGTTAGTGGTATTTTGTGGATTGTGGCTCACATGACAACCACTTATTTAGACCTTATCTATAAAGTGTGGTAATGCCTAATCTTCTTTAAGATAGTAGGTCATGTGTTGTAGGTGGGCAACGGGGTCGATGTACTGCACCATCACGTTGTCGGGTACGTTGATGTTGATTGGGGCGTAATTTAAGATGGCACGCACGCCCGCTTCTATAAGTGAGTTGGCAACGTCTTGGGCATACTCGGCAGGGACGGCAATCATGGCAATCTGAACGCCATGTTCTGTGATGGTTGCTTGGAGTTCATCTAGGGGTTGAACGATTAGGTTGTCGATAGGTTGCCCAATTTTGCTAGGGTCGGCATCAAAAACCCAACGCACACGAAACCCTCTATCTCTAAACCCGCGATACTGGCTAATGGCGTTGCCTAAGTTGCCCGCACCCACAAGGGCAACATCCCATTCTTGATTGACTTGCATTACTTGACGCAATTTGTTGACAAGATAATCAATTTGGTAGCCTGTTCCTTGCTTACCAAATCCACCAAAGTGAGAGAGGTCTTTACGAATTTGTGCCGAACTGATGCCAAGTTTATGACCTAGTTCATGCGATGATGTCACTTCGCGCCCCTCTTGTTGAAGTCTTGTTAATGCCCTTAGATAGAGTGGCAATCGACCAATCACGATATCCGGGATGCTATTAGACGGCTTTAATGGCATAGGGCGTTCCTCAATACTGACCACGTTCATCATTAAAGGTGGGTAAAATTTCCATCGTGGTTAAGACTTATTATAGTAGAATAGTGTCAAATGGAACAATCGGAAAGTGCCTATGTCTGTTAGACGAAACTTTATGTTGCTTTTGTTGGTCTCGGTGCTGTTGCCGTCGTTTATTTTTTTACGCGCCCAACGCCAAGACCCCAACGATGTGTTATCACGTTTGGCAACCGTACAGCTGTACGAAGTGCGACGGGGTGACGTTGAACTCTCTGTGAGTGCCATCGGCACACTAGAACCAGACCAATCTAACCTCCTTAGTTTTTTGGTGGCGGGGCGTGTGGTAGAAGTGCTGATAGAACGCGATGCGTACGTGCTGGCAGGTGACCCCCTCATCCGATTAGATAATACGCTTCAGCGCATTGCTTATGAACAAGCTTCGTTGAATGTAGAAAAAGCCGAACTTGCGCTACAAGATTTGCTTGAAGTAGATGAATCACAGATTCGTTTAGCAGAAGCCAGTGTAGACAGCGCGTGGGGGGCTCTGAATAGCATCAACAACGCGGTATCTGACGATGATATTTTGGCAGCACAATTAACGTCTGACCAAGCCGCAAAAACCGCGCAAGAATTGGCAGAACGCTTGCCCTCCACACCTCCTGACGACTATAACCTTGCCAACGTACAAACCGCAGAAGCGATGGCGAATGCGGATATTGCACGTTTGCAACTCCAAAGCCTGCAAACACGCTCTGAACCCCAAGCGGCGGCAGCTTATGCCCGTGTGTTACAAGCCCAACAAGAGTTAGAGCGGGTTAAGGCGGGTCCTTCACAAGTGCAAATTGACCTTGTGCAATCACAAATTACGCGAGCCGAAAACCAATTGGCACGGGCAGAACTGGCGTATGAGCGTACTACGCTATATGCGCCCTTTGATGGCATCATAGCCAGCCTGAATGCGGAAGTGGGAAGTTTGGTTGCCCCTAGCCTGAATGTGATTGAATTGGTGGATGTTTCACCCTTAGGGCTAACGGTGCAAGTGGACGAAGTGGACATTGGTATTTTAGAAGAGGGCTTACCTGTTCGGGTGGAATTAGACGCTTTAACCGATGTACTCATTTCTGCACGCCTAAACACGATTGCGCCTTCTGGAACCAATAATGGGGGCATTGTTACTTATGCCGTAGAGATAGAACTAGAGGGTGAAGACTCACGCGCTCGCGTGGGCATGACCTCTGAAGCCACCATTGTGGTACAAGCACGCTCTAATGCGCTGTCTGTGCCAAACCTGTATTTGCGAATAGACCGCCGTACTAACGATGCGTTTGTAAACGTCCTACGTGAGGACAACACCATTGAAGAAGTGCCTGTCGTATTGGGCTTGCAGGGGCAACAGACGAGCGAAGTGCTGTCGGGGCTAAACGAAGGTGACTTAATTGCAATTGACTTGGGCGGACGCGGTATACAGTCCTTCTTTGGTGGCTAGGAGCAAACGGATATGTTAAATGGCTTGATTTTTTTGGTGGTAGGCTATGTGGTCTATCGCGGGGTAATTGTAAGGATTCGTTGGCGCATTGTGCGTGTGCTGTTTTATGTGCCAATTTTAGTATTCGTTTTGGCGGTGATGAGCCTTGTAACGGCAATTGACCAAGCCAACCAAGCACCCTCAATCGATGAAGTAACAGCGCAAATTGTGGATGAGATGTTTGTAGAACGGGCAGATTTGCGCGTAAGCGTAAATGGTGCTGGCACGCTTCAGCCCATCCGACAAGTGCCTTTAGCGTTTCAATCGGTGGGGCAAGTAGCAGAAATCAACGTGCCACAAGGCGCAAGCGTAAAACAGGGTGATATCATTGCCCAACTGAACACACAAGACTTGCAAACCCTGCTTGAAGACGCAGATTTGGCATTTAGCCTACAAGAAAGCACATTTAACGCGCTCGTTAACCCGCCTCGTGAGGTTGATTTAGAAGCTGCACAAGCTGCTTTGGATGCCGCACGGGCGCAATACTACGCTGCCAGCGCAACCGCGCCAAGCGAAGAACAACGCCAAATCGCAGATTTACAAACCCAGCTTGCCCGCACGCGCTTTTGGCAATTGCAAATACAACGAGACAACGCGGTTGTGCCAGAGGGTAGTGGTGGTTCTTTTTCGCTTATTCCCCCCATTGATGCCAGCCAATTTGGGTCTATTCCCACCGAAGTTGAGGATGCTATTCGCTTTGTAAACGGGCAAATTGGCGACTTAAACGGCACGATTAACGGGGCGACTTCTGCTTTAACAGAGCAAACGCGCCTCTCTGTAGAAGCACAACGGCGTTCATTAGAAGATTCATTGGATGATGCCGAAACGTCCATCTTTGTGGCAGAGGCAAGCTCAAACAGTGTGGCAAATAGGGGTGCTGACACGGGGGCTTTGGCTTCGGCGCGTTTGGGTATTATTCAGGCGCAAATTGCCCTAGACCGCTTGGTGAATGGCGCAGATGAACTGCAATTGGCGCAAGCCAACACCGATTTACAATTGGCACGTTTGGTAAGAGAGCAAGCCCAATCCACCATTGACCAAGCCACACTCCGCGCACCATTTAACGGTATAGTTGCCCAAAATAACCTAAAAGTGGGTGAACTGCCGCCACAAGGTATTGGTGTTTTGTTGATGGATACGAGTGCTTATGTGGTGGATTTGCCCGTTGATGAAACGGACGTTGTTAAACTTCGTGAAGGGCAACGGGTGGTGTTTATTGTGGATGCGCTGCCTGATGCAGAAGTGACGGGCATTGTAACGCGCATTGCCTATACGCCCGTTCGCATTGGTCAATTGGTAACGTACACGGTACGAATTACGCTAGAACCCACACAAAATCCCTTAAGAGTGGGCATGAGTGTTACAGCAAACATCATT